>ERZ1645192.179-NODE-179-length-47932-cov-7.044071_pt1 | contig 47932 bp, 33 predicted proteins | sample MGYA00575354_ERZ1645192 | MGnify/ENA primary metagenome ERZ1645192 (study PRJEB40844, sample SAMN11349763) | freshwater sediment metagenome | isolation source: river sediment | host: Sediment | place: India: Faizupur Khadar , New Delhi | collected 2017-02-21 ...
TGACGGAGTCTACAAACAAGACACTTGGGAATGGAACGGATCTAGCTGGAAATTGATAATACCAACCGATCTTGAAGGCGATGGGAACCCAGCTCCTAGGTCAAATCACACTATAGTCTTCGACTCCATCAGAGGAAAGATATTGCTTTGGGGGGGAGCAGCAACGAACACGTCACGATACGATGACTTCTGGGAGTGGAACGGCGTGCGTTGGAAAAAAATCCAGCCCGCCGACCCTGATGGAGATGGAAACCCCGCGCCGAGATTGAGCCATGCCATGAGTTACGACATTAGTAGCAAGAAAGCCATTCTGTTTGGCGGTAGTACATGGGATGGTAATCTTTCAGATACTTGGGAATGGGACAGCGGAGCCAATGGCCGGCCCGCCCACCTCATGGAAACCGTTTTCGCCTCATCGGGCGCCAGCACATCCGAAACCACCCTCATGTCCATCACCGGGACCTTCTACGCCGGCGGAACCGGCTATTCCGGCCCCAACTGCGGCGCGATAAACGGCGCCAAAATGATGGTCTGGAACACCGCCTACAAAAACGGCGCATGGCTCGATATCGCCGCCAATACCGCCACCAGTACCACCCCCCAGAAAATATCCTTCACCACCACCGACCCCTCCCTCATGAACCACCTCTTCTTCGGCGACAATCGCTCCATCAACATCGCCGTCGCACCCATCTCCACGAACGGCTGCGGCACCGACATGGGCTCCATCTCTACCGACTACGCTGAAGTGACCGTTCGTTACTCCATCGACCCGGAAGCCCTACCGCCCGATGTAGAGCCATCGGACCACTACTACATCAGCCCCGACACCAAGACATGGCAGAATGCACGCCAGACCTGCCGGAACATGGGCGGCGATCTGGTCATCATCAACAGCGACCTCGAACAACGCAACCTTGAGACCCTCCTTGATCCCACTGTTAATTACTGGATCGGCGCTACCGATTCGGCGACAGAGGGCGATTGGCGTTGGGTTGACGGCACACGATTCTGGCTGGGGACTGCATCGGGAACCGCCTACGGTTATCAGAATTGGTATCCAGCCCAACCTGATGATTATTCCGCTGTTCAAGATCATGCAAGAATATGGGCGAATCTGGGGTTCAAGTGGGATGATGCCGATGGTAACGGATCGGCCTACTACATCTGTGAGTTCTCCGACGAATTCCTGACCTGCGGCGATGGCATCCGGCAGGAATACGAGGAATGCGATGACGGGAACACCGATAACACCGATGACTGCGTAAGTTGCAAAAATGCATTCTGCGGTGACGGCCACCTTCAAGCCGGCGTTGAGGAATGCGATGACGGGAACACCGTCAATACCGACGCCTGCGTACAATGTAAGCCCGCCGCCTGCGGTGACGGTTTTGTCTGGGCGGGCAACGAGCAGTGCGATGACGGGAACGATATCGACACCGACGCGTGTATCTCTTGCGTGACTGCGATCTGCGGAGATGGCATCATCCGAACCGGCGTCGAAGAGTGCGATGACGCCAATATCGATAACAGTGACGACTGTGTTGCCCCGTGCAAGATCGCGGTTTGCGGCGACGGATATCGCTGGGAAAGCATGGAAACCTGTGACGACGGAAACACGGTGGACGGCGATTACTGTAACAGCGACTGTAGCAATTATTTGATCCCGACCAACAAGATCATTGTGACTGCATTCGGAGATATCAATCGAGACGGATGGGCACCAACCGAGGATATCTGTCCCGGCCTTGTCGATCTGACCGGAAAACTTTGTAGTCCCGATGATTATAGCGAAACGAATACCGAATACTACATCGCCGCAAAACAGGCGTATGTATTCTTCGACTCAAACAATTTTAACAATTTCTATGGATTCAGTATAATACAAAATGGCACGGCAATCATTCAATATCCTCCGTATGATGGATCATATCCTAGTTCTTCAGAGCAACTCTGGGTGCTCGATGCGAACAACGACATCGGAAACATAACTGTGCGGATATTGGAGAATGGTATAGAGTACGATCCCTCTTGCGTGAAGGATTATCTCCGCATCTTTACCTGTAATTCTTTTTCTCACGGACCGGTACCTTCCAATTGCAACATCGAAGCAAGATATCAAGGCAGCGAACTTCCCGCAAGCGTCAACTATCCAACCAACCATATGGGGACACGATTCATTTCGGATACAACTAACACATATGATGGATTTAAGCTGTTGGCAAATGGTGTGACGTATATGTCTGATCCCTTTAACGACTATTTAAATGATATGGATCAGTACCTAGATATTGTTTCTCAGCAATCACCAACTAACATTTCCTTTCAAATACTTTCTCTTGAACATCAATTCTATTATTTGCCAACATCACGAACCGGCGATTATCTATTCCTCTACAGTTGTCCGCCGCAATGACCATTATTTCGAGGTGTCCGCTATGAAAATCCTCTTCATCACTCCCCACAAAGGCGAATCGGCGAAGAACGCCGTTACACTGCCCCCGTTCGACGGCACGGTGACGGTCGACACGCTCGACCTGCGCGGCGACGACCTCAACGCGATGCCGTTTTCCGCGGTGCGGGCGCTCCTTGAGAAGCACCGCGACCGGATCGCGGCGGCCGACATCCTCCATTCGTTCAGCGCCGTCGCACTTATCCTGCGGCCCCTTTTCCCGACGACGCTCATCGTGACGCTTCCCGACACGAAGACGGTCGCCTCCTTCCTCCCCCACCCCGGCGAACCGGGTATCGAGTTGCTTCCCGCCGCCGAATGCCGCGACGCCGCGACACTGACCACCCACTACACCCGTATCCTCAACAACAAGAAACGGCGCGACAAACGGCCGTGGGGTTCGTGGGAATCGCTCCGGCTCATGGATGACCATAAAGTGAAGCATATTTATGTCGCCCCCGGCGAGAAACTGTCGCTTCAACTGCACCACCGCCGCAGCGAGGTCTGGACCGTCGTCGCCGGGTCCGGCACCATCACCGTCGGCGATCAGGCGCTTCCGGCCGTACCCGGCACGGTCTTCATCATCGGCAAAGAGCAGGTTCACCGCGCCGAGGGGGGCCCCGACGGGCTCCATTTTATCGAAGTGCAGACCGGCGACTATCTGGGCGAGGATGACATAGTCCGTCTCGAGGACCGGTACGGCCGCTCCTGAATCGCCCTCCCGAAACCACGAAAACACCCGAAATGTGAAGAAAAAACTTGACGAAAGACCCTATTATAATTAACTCTAGGTGCTTGCGATTTTAAGCGCTACGATCATCGGAGGAACGTATGGCATTTTACACGAGTGACAAGTTACGGAATGTGTGCGTCGCCGGACACGGCACCTCGGGCAAGACCACCCTCGTCGAGTCGCTACTGTTCCAGAGCGGCATCATCAACCGTCAGGGGACGGTCGAGACGGGCAACACGGTGTCCGATTTCACCGAAGAGGAGACCAACCGGGGCATCTCGATATCGGCGGCGGTCTGTTCGGTCGAATATCGCAAGAACCTCATCTGTCTGGTCGATGTGCCGGGCTACTTCGACTTCGCGGGCGAGCAGGCGGCGGTCATGCCGTTCTGCGAGTCGGCCCTGCTGACGGTCAAAGGGACCTCGGGGATCGATGTCGGGACCGAGAAGGCGTTCAACCTCGCGCGCCGCTACGACCGGTCGGTCGCCTTTTTCGTCAACGAGATGGATAAAGAGAACCTCGCGATGGACGAAGCCATCGACGGCATCGAATCGACGCTGGGCATCCATGTCGCCCCGATGAGTTTCCCCGCCGCGGTCGGCCCCAACGCCGATTCGGTGGTCGACGTGCTCAGAGGCAAGGTATTCAAATATGTCGACGGCAAACGGGCGGGCGAAAGCGCTCTTTCGGGCGACGCCGCGAACATGGCGGCCGAATACAAGACCAAACTCATGGAGGCGGTCGCCGAAAGCGACGAGGCGCTCATGGAGAAATATTTCGCCGACGGCGCGCTCACCGACGAAGAGGTCACCACCGGTCTGGTCAAGGCCTTCGCCAAGGGGACGCTGTTCCCGCTCTTCTTCGGCGCCCCGAACAAGGGGATCGGCACCGATCTGGTGCTCGAGGCCATTTCCGATTTCTTCCCCACCCCGGACAACAAGAAGGATATCACCTACCCCGAAGCGACCGTCACCTTGAACCCGGCCGAGCCGCCGCGCGCCATCGTATTCAAGGTCAATGTCATCCCGCAGTTCGGCGAGGTCTTCCTCTTCAAGGTCCTCTCCGGCGAGATCGACGAGGCGACCGAATATTATAATGTCAACTCGTCCTCCTCCGAAAAATTCGGCCAGTTGTTCGTGGTGCGCGGCAAGGATCGCGTCGCGGTCAACAAGGCGGTCGCCGGCCAGATCGCGGCCACCGTGAAACTCAAGAGCACCAAGACGGGCGACCAGTTCGTCAAGGACAAGAACGCCCAGCCGATAACGACCAAGCTCATCGAATGGCCCGAAGCGATAGTCCGCGGCGCCTTCGTCGGCGAATCGAAAGAGGACGCCGACAAGGTGGCGACCAACCTGCGCAAGATGCAGGTCGAGGACGCATCGTTCCGCCTGATCGCCGATCCGGAACTCAAACAGCTGTTCGTCGACGGACTCGGGGAACTCCACCTCGACGTACTCGCGCGGAAACTGCGCAACCAGTACAAACTCAGTGTCCGCATCGAAGAACCGAAGATACCCTACCGCGAGACGATACGCGGCAACGCCGAGACCAGTTACCGCCACAAAAAGCAGACGGGCGGGTCGGGTCAGTTCGCCGAGGTCCATCTGCGCGTCGAACCGAATCCGGAAGGGTTCGAGTTCGTCAACGCCATCGTCGGCGGCGTCATCTCCGGCCGCTTCATCCCGGCGGTCGAAAAGGGCGTCCGCGAGGTGATGGAGGACGGCGTGTTCGCCGGGTACAAATTCATCAACTGCCGCACCACCCTGTTCTTCGGCAAGGAGCACGAGGTCGATTCGAACGAAATGGCGTTCAAGATAGCGGCCTCGCAGGCCTTCAAGGACGCCATCATGAAGGCGAAGCCGATACTGCTCGAACCGATCTATATCATCGAGATAACGGTGCCCGATGAATACGCCGGGGCGATCATGGGAGACATCTCCAGCCGCCGCGGCAAACCGCAGGGGATGGAGGCGCGCGGCAAACAGCAGACCATCAAGGCGCTCATCCCGCTCAAGGAGATCCACGGCTACTCGACGCAACTCCGCTCCATGACCAACGGCCGCGGCGTCTACACCATCACCTTCTCCCACTACGATCCGGTGCCGCCGGACATCCAGCAGCGCCTCATGGACGAATATCAGAAATCGCGTTCTCAGCAGGGTTGATCCTTTTTCACGGCATTTTTGACGGAGGGGTCCGGTGAACATGCGGCGCCTTTGGTTCGTTCCTCTCTGCGGCCTGCTGGCCGCGAGCCTTATCTCCACCGCCTGCAGGAAGAAGACCGACGAGGAGCCGGCGCCCGGCGCGGCGGAACCGGAAAAAGAGAAGAAAGAGGAGGTCTACAACATCGAGATCGCCTCCTCTCCCGTCGTCGGTATCCCCGATGCGCCGGTGACCGTCTTCAATTTCTCCGACTTCGAGTGTCCTTTTTCCAAGCGCACCTTCGACACGATGGAGCGCCTGCTCAAGAAATACGACGGGCGGATCGCCTATGTCTACAAGCACTACCCGCTCGCCACCCACAAGGAGGCGCGCCGCGCCGCCAAAGCGGCCATCGCCGCCGCGAAACAGGACAAGTTCATCGAGATGTACCGGAAACTCTTCGAGAACGGTCAGTCGATAAGCGCGGACAATCTCACCCTCTGGGCACAGGAACTGGGACTCGATACCGAACGGTTCGCCAAGGACTACGCCGACCCCGACAGCGACCGCCTGCTTCATGAGGATGTCACGCAGGGGAACATCTTCGGCGTCCGCGGCACCCCCACTCTGTTCATCAACGGCCGCCGTCTTTCGGGCGCCAATTCGCAGCAACTCGAACAGCTCGTCGAAGAGGAACTGGAAAAGGGAGAGGCGCTCGCGAAGCGGGGCATCAAGAACATCTACGGCGAACTGACGCGCGAAGGACTTTCCCGCTATGTGCCGCCCAAACGGCCGCTGCCGGTCGTGCCCGCCGATGTCTACGCGGTCGATCTGCCGCCGCACGCGCCGGTATGGGGCCCGCCGGATGCGCCGGTGACGGTGGTGCTGTTCACCGATTTCGAATGTCCGTTCTGCGGCCGCATGCACGAGACCTTCACCCAACTGAAAAAGGATTTTGACGGCATGCTGCGGATAGTGTTCGTCAACCTGCCGCTCAAATTCCACAACCTCGCGGTGCCGGCCGCCAAAGCGGCGCTGGCCGCCGGACAGCAGGAAAAGTTCTGGGAGATGCACGACCGGCTTTTCGCCGATCAGGTCGAGTGGAAGAAAGGGACCAATTTCGATATGTACCTCGACGGTCTGGCGCAGGAACTGAAGATCGATGTGGTGAAGTTCAAGAAGGACATGGAAGACCCGCGCACCATGGAGATCATCCATCGCGATCTCGCCTTCGCCGATACCGTCGGCGTCCGCGGCACCCCCGGCATCTTCATCAACGGCCGCTACGCGAGCGGCGCCTTCCCGCTGGAGACCTTCCAGAAGACCATCCGCGAGGAATTGGAACGGGCGCGGCCGCTTATGGAAAAAGGGCTGAAGGGCGATCCGCTGTACTACGAACTCATCCGGGAAGGCAAAGCATCGGTCTTCATCAGTCAGCCCGTCCCGGAAGACCCCGACCGGATATACACGGTCAAAGTGACCGGGCAGGAACCATCGGCCGGGAAAAAGAATGCGCCGGTCACTCTGATAGAATTCACCGATCTTCAGTGCACCCACTGCGCCGCCGCCGCCGCCGCGGTCGACGCGCTGCAGAAAGAATACCGTGATTCGGTCCGCGTTATCTACAAACAATTCCCGCTCGGCCGGCAGCACCCCGCCGCCGAACCGGCGGCGCGTCTGCTGCTCGCGGTCAAAAGGCTGTACGGCGACGACCGCTATCAGACGCTCCGCGCCAAACTGCTCGCCGCCCGGACGGAATGGATCGTCGCGGCGCCGGCCCCGTTTTTCGAGAAGTATGCGAAGGAGATGAAACTCGACTGGTCGAAGATACAGCCGGAGACCGCTTCGGCCGCCGTCGACGAACTGCTCAAGGAAGATCGCGCCGAAGCGGCCAAGAACGGCGTCCGCGCCGCGCCGACGCTTTTCATCAACGGCCGGAAACTCAACGGTCCGCAATCGCCGGAACGGCTCAAAGCGCTCGTCGAGCAGTTGCACACACCGAAAAAATAACTGATACGCCGGGGGTCCGCGGGATCATCCGCGCAGATACCGAGATGCGCTCTTACTTGAGCGCCTTCTTCGATTTCTTGTAGTATTTGTTGTCTTCCGGAACGAGCGTCATGACCTCTTTGAACTTCTCCTTCGCCTTGTCGGGATCGGTCTCCTTGAGCGACACCGCCTCCATATAGAGCGTCTTGGCCTTGGCCTCGTCGTAGTCGCCGCCGCCCGAGGCTTTCTTTGATCCAGAATCGCCGCCGCCGGAGGCGAATTCATCTTCGCCGCCCGAGGCTTTCTTCGAACCGCCGCCGTCCTTTTTGAGTTCGGCCAGTTCGTCCTTCAGTTTGCCGCCCGATATCTGTTTATCGAAAATGATGGCCTTCTTGCTGTCCTTGTCTTCATAGGCCTTCTTGAATTTCTTTATCCGCTCGATGAGGTCCTTCGCCTTTTTGGAGACCTTTTTGTCGGCACCGCCGGCGACGAGTTCAAGGCGGGAAACGGCGCCGTCGAAGTCCTTCGAGAGGTAGGTGTCCACCGCGCCCTGAATGTCGTCCATCGTGTATTCGGTCTTGGCCTCGACGATCGGTTCGGGCTTGGGTTCCGGTTTTTTCACAACGACCGGACGGGGTTTCGGTTTCGCCTTTATCTTACCCTTGCTGATGAGCTCCTGCTTGCGCTTCTCGCGTTCGGCCTGTTCTTTGGCCTGTTCTTTTTTCTTCTCCTCTTTCTCTTTCGCGACGGTCGTCTGGATGGTCTCGACCTTCTGCGCGCCGACCTGCGCCTTGAGCGACGCCATCAGTTCGTTCGCCTTCTTACTGGTGGGATCCTCGACCAGCAGGGCCGATATCCGGCGGACCGCGTCGTCGCTCTTGCCGTTCTTGATGAGTTCTTCGATGGCCGTTATCTCCCAACTCTCGACCTTCTCCTTGCCGACCAGCGCAATCATCTCAGGGTAGAACAGCGAATCGTCGGGTATCTTCCTGAAGGCGGCATCCGAATCTTCGATCTTGTTCTCCAGCATGAGTTTCCGGCCCTGTTCGAAGTTGGCCGAATGGACCTTCTCCTTCTGCGCCAGTTCTTTGTTCTTGGTCACCTCGCGGGTCTTGACGCCCGGATATTTGAAGATGAAGGCGTCTATCAGTTTCTCCGCCTCGGCGAAACCGTTCTCTTCCAGCAGTTTGTCGATGCTGTCAAGCATATCTTCCTGCTCAAGTTTGAGCTGGAGCTGTTTCTGCTGCTGCTGTTGGGTGTAGAACAGGTAGGAGCCGCCGCCGCCGACGATGAGCACCATCAGGATCGCGACCCACGCGACCACCGGCGTGCGCGATTTGACGATGACCTCGCCGCCCTCGGCCGCGAGTATGGTCTTGCGGGAATACTTTTCCTTGAGGTTCGCATTCATTATCTCGAACCGTATGGTGCGCGCTCCGGCGGTGATCAGGTCGCCGTCGAAAAGGACCACGGAGGTCTCCTTCTTGCCGTTGACGCGGATACCGTTGCCGCTTCCCATGTCCTCGGCCTTGAAACCGTCGGTGTCGCGGACGATCTTGAAATGTTTGCGGGACACCGAGATATCGCTGATGACGAAATCGTTGTCGAGACTGCGGCCGGCGACGACCTCGTCACGGGTGAGTTCAAGCGCCTTGCCCTCATCCTTGCCGTCGATGATGATGATGCGGGCGTCGGCGTTCTGCCCCGAAAGCGAGGCGAGATCGATGATGGCGGTCTTTTCGGCGGCCATCCCCTCACCTTCGTCCTCATCCTCGTCACCGAGCATCGGGATGCCTCCCGCCGGCGCCGCCGGGGGCTTCTGCGCCGCGGTGGGACGGGGGGGCGGCGGCGGGGGCGGCGTCATAGGGGAAGGTTCGGCGGCGAGCCCTTCTTTTTTGGCTTTCTCCGCCTTTATCTTTTCGGCCAGTTTTTTGAGATACTCTTTGTCGATGGCCGGCTTGCCGCCTTCCACTTTCTTTTCATCCATGGTCAGACCTCTCTTTCGGTTCAATTTGATACAACAGTCGCCGCTATTTTTCAGAAAGAATCCTGAAAGTCAACAATTTGCCGAATAATTATAGAGTGCTCAACGACCGGCGACGGCTCGAATAATTTTTTTACCGATACCGGCTCGGGAAAATTGCCAATCGCGCGGGTACGATATATAATCGGCGCGCATTAGAGGTGTCGGACATGAAAGGAAAACACATCACCCTCGCCGTCACGGGAGCGATAGCCGCCTACAAGGCGGTCTTTCTGCTCCGCCTTCTTCGATCGGCGGGCGCCGAGGTACAGGTCATCGGCACCGCGAACTCTCTGCGCTTCGTGGGCCGCGAGACCTGGGAGGCTCTTTCGGGACGCCCCCCTCTTTTCGATCTCTGGGAAACGCCCGATCCCTCCAAGATCCCCCATATCATGCTGGCGCAGGAGGTCGATCTGGTCGTGGTCGCCCCGGCCACCGCCAACATTCTCGCCAAGGCGGCGGGCGGCATAGCCGACGATCTGGTCTCGACGGTGCTGCTGGCCGCGACGGTCCCGGTGCTCTTCGCCCCCTCCATGAATACCGCGATGTATGAAAGCCCCGCCACCCGGCGCAATATCGCGCTGCTTGCGGAGCAGGAACGCATCCATTTCATCGACTGCGCCTCGGGGTCGTTGGCCTGCGGCTCCGCGGGAAAAGGGCGCATGGCCGAACCGGAGACCATCTTCGGCCGCATACGCTATCTGCTGACACCCAAACGGTCCGAGAAACTGCGCTGGCTCATCGCCGCGGGAGCGACCCGCGAATACCTCGATCCGATACGCTTCATCACCAACGGCGCCAACGGCGCCACCGGCCGCGCCATAGCCGACGCCGCGTGGCGGCAGGGCGCCGAGGTAACGCTCGTCGCCGGGAACATGCCCGCGCCGCTTCCTTCCGACTATGCGGTGCGCCCCGTCACCAGCGCCGCCGATATGCACGCGGCGGTGACCGGACTCGCCCCGTTGTGCGATGTGCTGGTCATGAGCGCCGCGGTGGCCGACTACGCGCCGGTAAAAAGCGCCTCCAAATTGAAAAAGGGCGACCGGACGAAGGAGCTCTCGCTGGAAAGCACTCCCGATATACTTCTGGAGACGCTGCCGCTCATGGAGCGGCGCGCCCTCCGGGTCGGCTTCGCCGCCGAGACCGAGAACCTGCTGGAAAACGCCCGCGGCAAAATGGAGCGCAAAGCGCTCGATCTGATCGTCGCCAATCGGGTCTCCGCCTCGCACGATCCTTTCGGCGCACCCGATAACCGCGTCGTGCTGGTGACGCCGGGCGGCAACGAGGAACTCCCCCTCATGGATAAGGAGACGCTGGGGGAACTCATCGCCGACCGCATATATGATCTGGCCTTGCAGAAAAGGAGTCGCTGATGGAACGCCATTTCGCGGCGGGCGAGATAATCATCCGGCGCGACGAGATCGCCCCGCAACTGGTCCGGATACGCTCCGGCAAGGTGCGGTTCGAACTGCCGGGGCGGGCATGGGATCTTTCGGACGGGGATTTCTTCGGCGAAGAGGGCGTTTTTCTCAAAAAACCGGCCCCCTACACCGCCGCCGCCGCGATCGAGACCACGGTGGAATTGCTGGCTGAAGATGAAGCGGCCGCCTACCTCGCCGGTAATCCCGCCGCCGCACTGCTCGCGGTCCAGCGCACCGTCGCGCGACTTCACGAACCGACCGGCCCCCTGCTACCCGACAACCCGCGCTATCTGCGACTGCTCGGTCTGCTGCTGCCGCATGTCTCCGAGCAGGGAGAGCCCGGCGCCTTCTCAAAACTCTCGGTCACCTTACCGGATGTCGCCGCTCTTCTCGAGACCACGACCGAATCGGTCCGGACGCTGATCGCCGAGGCGGCCGCCTTGGGCGATCTGAAGCTCGACGCCGACACGATATCGGCCAGAGGAGCGGAACACCTTCGCGACCGCATCGCCGGGGTCCGCAACGCCTCCTATTTTCCTCCGGGTCCGCTTCGCCGTTTCGGCATCGGTCACTATAATTTGTTAAGTAGGATAGACCTGAAACAGGAAGGAACGACACCATGAAGATCCTCTGCCCTGCATGCAGCAGACAGTACACGATCGATGACAAGAACATACCCGAAAAGGGGTTGCTCGTGAAATGTTCGGTCTGCGGCGCCGAATTCCGCGCCCAGAAGGGCGGCGGGACCCCCGCGCCGGCGCCGGGCCCGGCGACGACCCTGACCCCCGAACCCGCCGCCGCTCCCGCGCCGGCTTCCCCGGGCGGCGACATCCCTTTGAGCGATCCGCTCGACGACCTTTTCAGCGGGATCGGCGACGACCCGGGCGGCGCGGAGGAACAGGAGAAACATACCAACGCCTCGATAGACCTCGACGCCCTGCGCCGCAAATACACCGATATCGTTTCCGACCGGGCGGAATCGCCCGCCGAAACGACCGGACAGAAGCGCATCGAAAAACCGGTGACGCGGACCGGCGACGCCACTATTCCCACCGCGACGGTCGATGATGCGGTCGATTCCCTCATCGAGCGGAACGAGGATTACGCTGCCGAACCGGCCCGGCCCGCTGCCGCCCCGACGACGCCCCTGCCGGCCGCCGCCGCGCCCAAAGAGGCAAACACCGCCGCGCCGCAGAAGGATCTCATCGACAGCCTTTTCGACGATATGGAAGGCGGCGTGGATGTCGATCAGGAGAAGACCCGGAATTACAACATGGACGCCATCTCCGCCCCGACCGAACCGAAACCGGCCGCAACGCGGATAGAAAAGAAAAGCGCGGAGAAACTGGCGCGGGCGCCGGAAGGCGTCGGCGCCGCGAAGAACGACGCGATGAGCGATCTGTTCAACGACATGTCCTCCGACGATCTCGAAAGGAGACTCATCGAAAAAAGCGTCATCATGGAGGCCGACGACCTTTCCGCCCTGCCCGCCGCCGGCACAGACGCGGAAAAGGCGGAAAAAGAGATATACCTGCGGAAACGGCAGACCAACGAAACGATCGGTCCCTTCCCCGAAAAGGAACTGGCCGCCATGATCGCGCGGCGCGAGGTGGGGAAGAACGATTTCATCAGTTACGACGGCATACGGTGGGAACCGTTACGCGACGCCGGCCCCGGCACCTTCGGCCAGAGCATCACCGCTTCGACCCAGCAGCCGGTGGAATCGGGCATGCGCGATCTCGACGACGCCCCGCAGGGCGGTATACGCCTCGCGATGTCCGACGGTTTCGCCTCAAAGAAGAAAGCGGCCCCTGCTCCGGCGGCGAGTTCCGGCGCCGACCTTTTCAACGATTCGATATCCACCTTTGACGAGGAATTGCTGAAAAAGCGCGACGCGATCGAACATACCATGATCCCCGAAACGCAGGGGGCCCTTTTCGACGTCACCGGACCGGGCACCACCCAGCCGGGGCCCGAGCGCAAGAAAAAGAAAAAGAAACGCAACCGCGCGCTGTTCGCCGTTAAGATAGCGGCGATGCTCGTCGTGGTCACTTCGGTCGCGACCGCCACCGCGTGGTGGTACAAGAACCGCAAACCGAAGGCCGATGTCCTTGAACGCATCAGCGAGACCATCGCCGAAACGACCGGCACCCTTTCCGATGTCCGCGAGGCGATCACCCGCGATTCGCGTCAGGATTACCTGAAGAGTCTCGGCATACTCAAGCAGTACATGCGCACCGAGGAGGTGCCGCCGGCGGTCGCCGGACTCGACGCTCAGGTCAAAATGCACCTGCTCCTTTCGTATCAGAAAAAGACCGAACCGGTCGAAACGGTCGCCGAACGGATAGATATCCTGTCCGACAAGCATCGCGACGACCCCGATCTGCTGAAGGCTCGCGCGCTCATCGCGCTGGCCCGCAAGGATGCGACCCGGGCGGTCGAGATCGTACAGCCCTTCAGCGAAAAGAACGATCCCGACATCATGTACATTCTGGGCATGGCCGCACAGGAACGCAAGGATCTGAAGAACGCCGAGACCTTCCTTAACGCCGGCTATATCGCGTCGGACGGCAAAAGCAACAAACTGGCCTACGCGCTCGCCGATCTCAAACTCTCGCAGGGCGATACCGAAGGCGCCGTCGCCTTCCTCAACAAGATCATCTCCAAGAGTCCCTATTACACCCGGGCCTACCTTAAAAAAGCGGAGGCGCTCGCCTACGAGAAAAAGAACATCGAGGAGGCGATAAAGTTCCTCGCCTCGATCGACGCGAACGTCCTTTCGCAGGCCGACGAGAACGAAAAGGCCCGCTACTACGCCATGCTCGCTGAAATGAATTACCGTCAGGGAAAGGTCGCCGACGCGATAGAGAACTATAAGCGCGTCATAGCCATCGAACGGGAGAATGTCCACTACCTCTGCGAATTGGCCGGGATCTATCAGGAGACCAATCAGGCCTCGCTCGCCCTCGAACACTACGAGAAGGCGCTCGCGGTCGATAACCGCTACATCCCCGCCATCATCGGCAAAGCCGAGATCTTCGTCCGCCTCAAGAAATACAACGAGGCCTTTCTCGAGATAGCCAAGATAGACATCGAAGCCAGCAAGGACCCCCGTCACCTCCTGCGGCTCGGCAATCTCTTCAACCAACAGCACGAACGCGAAAAAGCGCTCCAGCTTTATGAAAAGGCCATCAAACTCGACCCGGCGCTCATCGACGCCTATCTCGGCCGCATCTTCGTCTATCTGGAGATGAATATGCTGGCGGAGATCCGCAAGATCGTCGAGGATATCGGCGAACTCAACAAGGAGACCTACAGTTACTACCTCATCAAGGGTATCATCTACCATGCCGACGGCGAATACAAGAAGGCCGAAGAGGTCTTTCAGCGCTCACTGGAACTCAACCGGCAGGAGGATCCGCGCGTTTATTATTACTACGGACGATTCCTGCATGACCGCCAACTGTTCCCGAAGGCGTCCGAATATTTCGCGCTGGCCGTCGAACGCTCTCCCGACGATCCCGAATACCGCGTTTCTCTCGCGCGGTCGCTGGAACAGCAGAAGCTCCACAAGCAGATGCTGGCGGTGCTCGAGCCGGTAGAGGGAAACCAGAAGACCCACGCGAAGGCCTTCCAACTGCGCGCCGAGGCCAATCTGCGGCTGGGGAATCACGACGAGGCGCTCAAGTGGATAGACAAGGCGATACCCATCGACGCAAAGAACGCCTTCTTCTTCTTCAAAAAAGGAGAGATACTCTACCACCGCGAGGAATACAACCCCGCCATAGCGGCGATAGACACCGCGCTGCTGCTCGACATCAAGAGTTTCGACAGTTATGTCCTGTACGCGAAGATACTGCTCAAGCGGGGCGACTTCAAAACGGCGGTCGAGAAACTCGAAGAGGCGGAGCGCATAGACGCGACCAACCAGCAGGTCTTCCTGCTCAAGGGGATACTCTACAAGAATCTCGACAACTATCCCGAAGCGTTGCGCAACTTCCGCAGGATAAAGAAAAATCCCGAACTCGAAAGGGAGGCGCTGCTCGAGATCGGCGAATGCTACCTGAACCTCGAAAAGCCCGACGAGGCGATGAAATACTTTCTCAAAGCGGTTCAGGCGGGCAACAAGGCGGGCTATCGTTTCCTCGCCCGCATTTATTACGACCGCGGCAATCTGGACAAGGCGGCCACCTACTACCGTCAGGTCCTTTCGTCGTTCCCCGACGATCCAGAACCGATAAAACAGCTCGCCTACATCTTCAAGGAGCGCCAGAAATACGCCAAGGCGCGTTCCTATTTCAAGCGCTATCTTAAAACGCTCAAACCGGGCGACGCCGAACGGCAGATGATACAGGACGAGATCTATTACAGCGAAAAGAACATCGGCGGCGCGAAACTCTCGAAGATACGCAAGGAGGAGGAGGAGGAGGAACGGGTCGAGATACAGGAAGAAAAGGGAGATCCCTTTGAAGAGGAATCGGCAAGCGATATCGAAGAGGCGAAGAGACTCTACATGGAGGCCGTATCGCTGGTCGAATCGGACAAAAAGGGGGCGGAGCGTCTATTGAAGAGAGCCATGAAACTCTCCCCGGAAAGCAACCGCTACCACATAAAGGCGCGTAAACTCATCAAGAAAATGAAAGAGGACGAGGAGGATATCTGACCTCCCGCCCGTCCGTCACGGGACCTTTTCAGGACAATCGGCGAACATACAGAAAAGAGGCGGCGGCGTAGAGCGCCAGCGCGATCAGGAACACGGCGGTGAACCCCTGATTGATGCTGATGAGTACCGTCAGCACCGACGCGACCACCGAGAAAAAGCCGTTCACTCCCCAATAGACCGGCACCTCCGCTTCGGCGCTGCGCGCTATCAGAGCGGGGAACGGCATCCCCATAAAGAAGGCGAGCGTGCCGGTGAACAGCAGGGTCACCGCGAACCGTACCGCAAAGCCCTGATGCAGGGTCGCCGAAAGGACCGGGGGCATGAGCAGGATCGCCGCGAGCACGACCAGCGGCAGCAGAAGAATGAATCGACGACGCATCGCCGAGCTCAAACGGCCGCAGACGATACTGCCGATCCCCGACAACAGGAGCATCGAGAAGAGCACCACCGAAAGCGCGTAGACCGGGTGTCCCAGATAGAGCACCAGTTTCTGGGAAAGGGCTATTTCAATGGACATGAACGCAAGGCCGATGAACGAGAAATAGACAAGGGCGGCGGGCCGGGGCCGCGCCGTACCCCGCCGCGCGACGATGCGCAGCGGCACCAGCACCAACAGCAGGCCGAGCACCGCAAGTTCGGCAAGCAGCGCCAGCAATATCATCTGCCCCGACAATTCGTTGAAGGGGGCGACCGGACTGTAGATGCCCGTCAGCAGCGTCGAGAAACGCCGTATCTCGAAATAGAACGGATTATCGTCGGTCGGCGGTTCTACATTATAGGGATATTCGGCAACCATCCGCGAGAAATCGGCCGGCGGCGCATAGAGGAACTCCTCGAAGGTACGGGCCCACCCGAACTGACGGCCGGGCACTATGATCGGAAGGAATTTATTCTTTTCTATGAAACCCATGCCCCGCGCGATCTCTTCCCCGGTGAACCGTCCCTTCTTTATGGTGAGCACGGTGTAGTTCTGCGCCACGAAGTAGAAGATAGTGCCCTCAACGCCGGCGCCGAGACGGGCAAGCGCCTCGCGCGCGAGATTGAGCAGGCGCAGTTCATACCGCAGATTCAGTTTTTCGTCCGGCGCGAACCAGCGGGTCATCGTGAGCATACCCCCCTCGTTCAACTTGCCGTAATAGGAAAGGAACGCCTCGACGGTGTAGAGATTGTTCTCCGAAAGGGCGAAGGCCCCCGCCTGCGTCGACGAATAGGTATCCACTCCCGACAGTTGTATGAGGTCCCACGAACGCTCGGCCCGTTCAACGAAATGACGCCCCTCGTCGATGAATATCTCGACGCCCGGCATCCCGCCGCTGTAGATGCCGCCCGCATAGTCGGCGAATTTCCCGGCGACCGTGTCGACGATGACCGGGTTGATCTCGACCCCCTGCACCGAACGGACGCCGTAATGCCGCGCCGCGAGCAGGTCGAGCCCGCCGCCCGCGCCGATGTGAAGCGACGAATCGAAATCGCGCAGGGCGTAGGCGAAGGTGGTCGGCATATAGTCGTAGAACGAAAGATCCTGCGGGTATTTCATCATCGATGTATAGGCCCACGAATCGATGACGATGCCCTGCCGTTCGGGCCACGGGCGTCCTTCGGCGGTGAACCGTTCCGCGATGCCCCACAGTCCGCAGCCCGCGGCGAGCGTGCTGTCGGGGTCGCGGACGAAATCGACCTTGGAGAGGGAACTCCAGCCGGTGTGGGTGAGGGCGGTCGCCGGATCCTGCACATACCCGAGCATCTTGTCGCGCGGCGGATCGAGCGGAAAGGCGCCCGGCACGAAAAGAAGCGGCAGCAGCACCACGATACCCGCGGAGGCGGCGAGACGTTCCTGCGGCCGCCCGGCGCCGATGAGCGCGGCGGCGAACATCAACAGGACATTGATCGGCACCGCGAGCTGTCCGGGAAAATTATCGAAGAGGAACAGGAACAGAAAGGCCCCGAGCGCCGAACCGATGAGATTGGCGCCGTAGTAGAGGCCCGCCTCGCTCCGTTTGAGCGTGATGACGCGGGCGACCACCAGCCCGAGGAAGAAGAAGGGAAGGAACAGCAGCAGGACGATGACCGCCATTTCCATTATCTTCACGGCGTTGAGCAGACGCGACGGGAAGAGCAGTTCGCTCGCCGCCGCGACGCGGGTCATGAGCATATAAGCGCACCCCGTCGCGCCTCCCGCGAGGAGCATGAGCACGGGGGGGGCGGCGATGGGCCGGTCGCCGCGCAACGCCAGATAGACGCCCGCCACCGCGAAACCGAGCATCGCGGTGCTGATGATAAGAAAGCCGAAATGATACCAGAGGATCACGGAAAACACCTTGGTGAAGGAGAGTTCCACCGAAAGTATCGCCGTGGAGAACAGGAAAAAGGCGGTCAGTTCGCGACGCATGCGGTGTCACCTCCGATAACGGTCAGCGGAATTCGTCTGCCCGCGGCCCGAGCCGGTAAAGCCGGAGACCGCGTCTTTCATCTACCATATCCATGGACCCCAGAACGCGCAGAAAGGTTTCGTGATCGCACCGTTCATCGATGAGCGGCCATGCGGTGCAGAACAGTATCTTGAGCCAGTCCTCGTGTTCGACGAAATAATCGCTGCCGTGGAAACAGCCCCGCGCCGACCCGTGACAGGAATAGCGCTGCAATTCGACGATGTGGATCGGCATCCCGTCGCGTTCCGCCAGATATTCGCCGCTCCGGGGCAGCGTCATCGCCACACGCGCCCCCGGCTTCTCCCGGGCCGCCTGCGCGAGTATCTCGCGCAGCGCGATGGTGTCCTCCCGGAAGGAGGCGAACCCCTGCATGGCCCAGAGCGAAAGGAGCAGCATCACGGCGGTCGCCGCGATCGCCGTCCGCGGCCGCTCCGCCAGAAAGCGGGCAACGAACACCAGCAGAAAAAGCGACAACGGTATCAGATAATAATCGAACTTGCGGGGGAAATAGAGGAAAAAGAGGCTCCAGACCGCGACCGAGAGGAGCGAGAAGGCGAGAAAAGGATCGGCCGTCACCGTTTTCCGGTCGAGCGAACGGAAGGAGGCCGCGACCAGCAGCGCGAAGGCGACGGCGATCGCGTAGCCGAACCCGAACAGGCGCGCCGGCTCTATGGCGAACTGTTTGAGCAGATTCAGGAGCAGGGCGTCGGGGAACAGGCCGGTGAAAAGTATGACCGGCGTGGTCACCTCATAGAAAAGATCGTAGGTATGCGGCAGAAGGGTCTGCACGAAAAGAGGGAGCAGCAGCAGCAGCAACAGCACGCCCGCGCGGAAGGCGAGCCGCCGTTCGCCCCGGAAGAACCAGAGCACGAGGAACAGGGGAATGAACCCGAGGGCCGTCTCCTTGATCCATACCGCCGCGGCCAGAAGCAGCGCGCTTCCCCCCGCCCGCCAACGCTCATCGGCGCCGGAAAAAGCGACATAACCGGCGGCCAGCACCGCACAGAGCATCGGCAGTTCCACCTGCCCCACCGCGGAATAGGAGGCTTTCACCGGCATGAGAAGGGCCCACGGGACGGCTATCCACGCCGCGCGCCTGCCGATATGACGCCGCATCAGCAGGAAGAACAGCGTATTGACCCCGGCGCCGGCCACCACCGCGATAAGGCGCACCGCGGCCAGACGCTCCGCTCCGAGCGCGATGAGCGCGCCGGCAAGATAATTGAACAGCGGCGGAAAGAAGAACAGATCGCCGCTGCCGTAGAGGTCCAGCCAACCGCCCTGTTCCGCAAGACGCCGGGCCGTCGCCGCGTAGGCCACTTCGTCGTAACTGATGACGGGAAAACGGTAGGTCCACCACGCAACGGCGCCGTAGGCGATCAGCGAAACGAAGAACACCGCGACGGCTTCGGCCGCCCCTTTCCTTTCGCGGATCATGTCATAATAACTTTTTAAGGCCGTTCTTTTCGAGATATTCGGTCACCCGCCGCACCTCCTGATGATCGGCCAGATCGGCGGTGAAGAAGACATCGTCGGTGACAACGACCAGTTGTCCTTTCTTCCGTAATATATAGACCGGCCGGTCGGTCAGATTGACCACGAGGTTGCCGCTACTTTCAATGAAATGGACCGGGCCGCGCGTAGCATTATCCAGCGCGTCCTTGGGAAGCAGATCATAGTAGCCGGCCCAACTGCCGATGTCGTTCCAGCCGAAATCACCCGCCACCGAGAATATCGGCGCCGCGGTATGCTCCATGACCGCATAGTCTATCGAGATGGAGCGGACCGCGCCGTACTGCGCCGCCGCGATATCATCCAGATCGGTTATCGCATCCACGCCGGTGACGATGTCGGGAACCAGCGTCGTCAACTCGCGCGCCATGGTCGCCTGACGGAACAGGAAGATGCCGCCGTTCCACAGATAGTTCCCGCTCTTCACGAAGTTCTCGGCGCGCGCCCGGTCGGGCTTTTCCTCGAACCGTTTCACCGATAGAACGCCCGGGCTCAGCGGCTCACCGGTGTTGATGTAGCCGTACCCGGTCTCGGGGCGATCGGGACGGATCCCGATGGTGCCGATGCCGTCGACCGCATCGAGCGTCGCGAGCGCCGTCCGTATCGCGGCGCGGAAATCGTCGGGCCGCGCGATGTGATGATCGGCGGGCAGGACGATGACCCGATTATCCGTACCCCAATGTTTCTCGATGGCCCGCAGAGCGAGTGCGATACAGGGGGCGGTGTTGCGGCCGACCGGCTCGAAAAGCGTCCGGACACCCTCATAACGCCGCGCGTCGGCGAGGATGTGTGCGCGCTGTTTGACCGACGATACGATGAGGATATCGCGCGTCACCGGCATTATCCGTTCTATCGTCTCGGCCAGAAGGGTCTTTTCCGAAAAGAGCGCCAGTGACTGCTTCGCCCGATCCTCGCGTGAAAGCGGCCAGAACCGTTTGCCGCTGCCGCCCGCCATGATGACCGCGATGATGGCCATGGTGTCACCTCTAGTAAAAAAGAAATGGTGCCGGGGGTCGGACTCGAACCGACATGGTGTCACCACCACCGGATTTTGAGTCCGGCGCGTCTACCAATTTCACCACTCCGGCACCAACGGGCTCCCGATTGTATGGCCGCACCGGGTGTTGTCAACTTTTTCGAATTTTCAAAAATTTGCTTTTTCACCTGTTTTCACTAGAATGCCCCCGGCTTGATTGGTTGTTTAGAAAAGTCAAGAGGTTAGCCATGTTCACCGACTTGCGGAAGAAAAGCGGTTCGCTTATCATTTACCTTATGTTCGCCGCCATCATCGTCACTTTCGTCATCAGTTTCGGTCCCGGCGATCAAGGCTGTCAGGCTCAGCCGAACTGGGTGGTCACGGTCAACGGCGACACCATCACGCAGGCCGAGTTCCGCTTCACCTATAATAATTACTACGACTACCATCAGCGCATCGCGGCGATGATGAATCAGGAATTCAACGCCAAGACCGCCAAGGAGATGAACCTTTCCCAGAAGGCGCTCGACAGCCTCATCGAGGTCATGCTGATGGCGCAGGACGCCGACAAACTCGGGTTCGTCGCGACCGACGACGAGGTCCGCAAAGAGATAACCGACACCCCCTACTTCCAACAGAACGGCGCGTTCGACCGCGATCAGTACAACCGCTTCGTGCAGTTCCAGATGGGGATGACGGTATCGAGTTACGAAGAAAAAGTGCGCCGCGACCTGCTGGCCCAGAAACTGCACCGCTTTCTCACCGATTCGGCCGATATCTCCGAAGTGGAACTGAAGGAAGAGTTCATCAAGAGCAACGAAACGGTCGACGCGCGGCTCCTCGTTTTCGGCGAGGCGCAGATGAAACCCGAAGCGCGCGAAAAACTCAAAAGCGGCGATACGATCGATAAGGAGCGGCTCGCCGCGCTGATAAAGGCCGACGCCGCCAAGGCCCGGTCGCTTCTGGCCGACCCGGCCTACAAGGAGGAGAACCTGAAAAAAGATCTCCCCGACTGGGAGCCGGCGATAAAGGAACAGAACGGCATCCGCAAGAACGCGACCTATCTGCCCGATATCGGCATAACGCCCGACTTGATCGCCCGTCTTTTCGCGCAGAAGGAGATCCCCGGCTACCTTGAGGGACCGGTGATGGTGGACGACAAGGCGGTCGTGGCGCAGGTGGTGAAACACACCCCCGCCGACATGGCCAGATTCGAACTTGAAAAAGACAAGATCCGCCGCAGCCTGCAGTCCGAGAAGTCGCGGGCGGTGATCGACGCCCATACCAAACAACTCCGCGCAAAGGCGGCTCTGGACACCAACGAATACTGGCTTTCCGCTTTCCGGCAGAACGGCGGCGACCAGTAAGCCGCGGTATCGGCCGATGCTCACCGCGGACCGGCTTCTCAAGTTCGTGAGCGGCGCGCTGCTCGGCGCCTTCATCCTTTTCTCCCTTATCGTCACGATACGCGAACTTATGCGGTCGCGCGACCCGCTCAACCGCCTCGTTTCGGAACACTGCCTGACGCTCGCCGCGTTCGGAAGCGACGCCCCTCCCGGCGCACAGTTCCTGCCGCGCGCGCCGGCGACCCCCGAGGAGTTGACCGGGAACGGCGCCGCCTGTCTGTTTTTCGACGCCTCCGCGCGCGACGCCACCCCGCTGACACAGGCTTTGTTCAAGCGGACGCCGGTGTCGGGCTGGGACCATCTCTACCTCGGCCCGCGCGGCGCGCTTCTGATCCGCGATGAGCGGACCTTCGCCGCCGAAGCGGAACTTCTGCGCTCCTGCCTGCGCGACCGGGCCTGCGCCGCCGGCGATACGGGCCTTGCGAACCGGTCCGTTACCCTTTCGCTGGTCGATGCCGCGGGCCGACGGCCGGTGAATCTTTCGTTTTACGACGAAGCGCTCGGCGACATACTTGCCAAGATGCCCGGGCTTCTCAACGAAATGAGCACCGTGAAAAAGATCGATCCGGCGGCGCTCACGCTGGAAACCGCCTTTCACCGTCACTACGCGCTTCTCGCACAGCCCGACGAACCGTCGGTCGCGACGCTCGCCGCACCGGGCCGCGACGGCCTGATGATCGCCTCACGCGGTCCCAAGATACGCCTCCTGCCGTGGGAATACGGCAAAAATCCCCTGCGCCGCCTCATGGCGAAGGGCTCACAGTACGGGCTGGACAAAGACGAGTATAAAAAGGACAACGCCGCCGTCACGATCTTCGCGACCGTCCGTTTCCGCGAAGAAAAAGGGGCGATGCGGGAGATCGTCCCCGGGCCGGAGGCGGCCGCCGATGGCCGGTAAACCCTACGCCTGCCGCCGCTGCGGCGCCTGCTGTACCGGCGACGGCTCGGTCTTCCTCTATCCCGACGACCTGCCTGCGCTCGCCGCGCACCTCGGCATTACCCTGCAGACGCTGATCGACCGCCATACCGACTATCTCATCCTCGAACTGCCCGACGGGGTGAACGGCTGGCTCTACCTCCCCTACCTGACCCTCAGAAAGGAGGCGAAGGAGCGTTGTGTGTTCCTCAAGGGCGAGCTCTGTTCGGTGCACGCCGCCAAACCGGCGCAGTGCCGCGAGACCCCTTTCGTCGAAGAATTCTTCAGCGACGATGAGTGGAACGCCGCGGTCCGCCGCAACTGCCCCGGCCTGCGCGACACCGATCCGGCGACCCTGCCCAAGAGCGCCGCTCCCGGCGCCGCCGACCGCGAACGGCGCTATCTCGAACTCCTGCGGGAGAACAGTTACAGCCTTGAAAAGATACTCGGCGTCACCCTTCCCGCGCCGCGCATCCTGACCCACCGCGAACTCGCTTGAAATTTTTTGACACCCTTTCCTTATAATGCTATGGTGTCCCGTACTTTAGGGAGGCTATCATGAGAGTAGAGCAGATCTCGATCCTGCTACGGAACGAACCGGGCGTCCTGAGCCGCATTCTCGAGAACTTCGATCGCGCGAATGTCAACATCCTCGGCCTCACCATCAACGAGACGGCCAACTTCGGCGAACTGCGCATCGTCGTGGACAAATGCGCGCTGGCCAAAGATATCCTCAAAGAGATGGCGGTCTCCTACAATGTCGTGAAGATCATTGTGGTGAAACTGGAGAACAAGCCGGGCGAACTGCTGAAGATCGCCCACCTGATGAGCAAGAACGACATCAACATCGACTACATCTACACCCTTGCGTCGATAGACAAGGGCGCCCTCATCGCCGTTAAGACCTGGAACATGGCCGAGACCGAGAAGATACTGGGAGAGAACCACCTTGAGATGGTCGACCTTGACAAGTTCGGTCTCTGATCGTTATTTGAATATCCCCACCGGAGGTCATATGCGTTCATTTTTTCTCGTAGCGCTCATGTTGCTTCTGCCGCTCCTGACGGCGTTCGCTCAGGATCAGGCCGCGGAGGAGCAGGCGCCGGCCGAAACGCCCGCCGCAGTCGCGGACACCGCCGCGGAAGAGGCGGAAGAAGAGGATACCGAAGAGTCCGCCGCGCCGGAGACGGCTCCCGCCCCGGCGGCAGAACCGGGACCGGCGGCCCCCGTCGAGGCGACGGCGCACGAGTTGAAGCCGGAGGATAAGACCGCCGCGCCGCAGGAAGAACCGGCCGCAGAGAAGCCCGCCGCACCCGCGCAGAGCACCGGGATCAATGTCAGCGGCCGCCCGGTGAAATTCTTCGAACTCTACGGTTTCTTCGCCGTCAACCATTACTTCACCTACAACCTCTTCATGGACGGCAACAACCCCTACCTGCCCGCCACCCCGCTCGCCAACGCAAAGGAACGCGGAGAAAAGATACTCTCGTGGGGCGGCGTGAAACTTCATCTCGAACCGATCATCAATGTCGCCGAGACGATGGAGATCCATTCGAAACTCACCCTGATGGCCAGCCGGCTGGTCGGCACCGATAATGTCCTGCCCGACACGAAGGAGAACGGTCTGCTCCCCGGCACTCAACTGGAGGTCGATCCGTCGATACGGGTCGAGGGGCTTTGGGGCACGCTCGATACCCCCATCGGCGAACTGCGGGTCGGCCGGATGCCGTTCCACTGGGGACTCGGCATGCTCTACAACGACGCCAACACCGTCGACTCCAATACGACGGGCGACCATCTCGATCGCGTGATGTTCATCGTGCCGGTCATGGGCTTCAAGATCATACCGGCGTTCGATTATATCAGCGAAGGAGCGATGCTCCGCTACAACGATCATTTCATCGACGCCTCGTCGCGCGACGACGGCTGGCAGGTCGCCCTCATGTTCACCATGCAGGAGGAGGACCCGGCGGTGCTCGAGGAGAAACTGCTCAAGGAGAACACCGTCTATGAATTCGGTTTCTTCGGCTCCTACAGCTGGAAAAGCGACAAAGCGACGGAAGTGACCACTCCCTACGCCGACACGCCGATCGACGGCAACATCATCGACCCGGCCAAAACCTACACCCTCTCGGAACAGGACGCCCGGATGCTCACCCTCGATCTGTGGGGCAACATCTACTACAAAAACTTCTCGATCAAGGCGGAACTCGCCTTCATGGACGGCAAACTGGGCCGCTTCCGGAACGACGACATCTCCAGCCGCGTATCGGCGCAGATGTTCGGCGCCGCTCTTGAAATGCAGTGGAAATATATCCCGCGCAAACTCCACTTCACCCTGCTGGGCGGTATGGCCACGGGCGACAAGGGCAATGGCGTACAGGGCGATTCGATGACCATCCCCGGCCGGGCGATAGACACCGCGCTCGGGCTCGACATGAAGGTCGAGAACTTCCGTTTTCACCGCGACTACAACATCAATTCCTTCATCTGGCGCGAAGTGCTCGGCCGCTTCACTTCGGGCTACTACGCGAGTTTCGACACCCAGTATTTCTTCCGCGACGATATCTCGATGCGCGGCGGTCTGACCTATTCGGGCGCGTGGTTCGCCAAGCAGACCCCCGGCGGCAAAGGGACCCCCATCGCGCTCGAACCCTTCGTCGGCGCCTACTACTCCGGCGACAGCGGCCTGCGCGCCGGTCTCACCTTCCAGTTGGCGGTGCCGTTCGACGGCCTCAACACCGCGGCACGCAACACCACCATCCTCTTCGACATCCACACCTATATGGGCTTCGTGTTCTAAACCCGCCCTACCCTCCCTTGACAGGGCGGGATAGCGGTCGTCCCCCTGTCAAGGGGGATTGAGGGGGTTTTGTCTTTTATCCTACTTGGTAACTGAGTGTCTTTGCCTCGGCGTCCATCGTCGCTGACACACCGAGCAGGAACGCCATATTCTTCGTGCCGTGACCGACGGGGAACTCGCTCATGACCGGTATCTTCGCGTCGATGCCGCTGCGCTCCACGATCATCCGCGCATCGACCTGCTTCTCGACCGGCGGATGGTTCTCCTTGTAAGAACAATCGCCGATGATGAGCCCTTGTATCTTCGCGAACTTTCCGGCGAGTTTGAGCTGCGTCACGAGCCGGTCGACGCGGTACGGCACCTCCCCCACCTCCTCGATGACGACGATACAGCCGTCGAAGTCCGGTTCCCACGGCGTCCCGAGCAGTGACGCGATCGTCGCGAGGTTGCCCCCCTTGACCACCCCCTTCGCCGTCCCCGGTTGGAGCGGCCGGATGTGGCGGTCGCCGATGCGGAACGCCTCGTTCTTCCCCTGCACCAGCCGCGTTATCTGGTTCTTCGAATGGTGGTCCAGTTGCTCCAGCGTCGTGATATTGGGGCCGTGGATCGCCACCATGCCGCACTTCTCTATGAGGAAACTGTGCAGTATCGTCACATCGGAAAAGCCGATGAGCGTCTTGGGCGTTTTCTTGAGTTCCGCGATGTGCTTGTCGAGCAACGGCAGGAGCTGGAGCGCGCCGTAGCCGCCGCGGGCGGCCCAGATCGCCTCGACCTCGGGGTCGGCGAAGGCTTTGAGCAGTTGCGCGGCGCGGTGGTCGGCGGCGCCGGCGAGATAACCGGTGCGGGCGTAGGCGGCGGTGTCGTACCACGGGCGCAGTTTATTCTGTTTGAGGAAGGATAGCCCGGCGTTGAACAGTTGTTTGTCGAAGGGACCGGAGGTCGCGACGACCTGTATCTTCCCCCGGAAACTCACCGGCCTGAACTCTTTCACCCGCTGTTCCATCACGATTCCTATCTTTTTCCGTAAGAGGCTTTCTTCTCGGCCACCATCGAGGGTTGGGCCGCCCTCCCTTGAGGGCCGGCTTTGGCCGCTTTGAAGGCCAGAACAACATATTGTAAGTAGGTAAGTCCTAGCGTTTTCGCTTTTTCCGCGATGAGTTTCCGCGCAATATGCACCTGTTGAAGCGCGTCATCTTCGGGAAATTCAAGAGCGACCTCTTTCTTGATCCTGTCCAGTTCTTTCTTGTTCATCATAGCAACTCTCCCGGCGACACGATGTCGGTTTGGGCCAACCCGCGCATGGAGTTGACGATCTTTACGATATCTTTTGTCTTCTTGCGGACGATATGCCGGAAATTCCAACTCACCACATACTCGATACGATTGACCGACGCCACCGCTATGTGATAAGCGTCTTCGCGGTAGTCCTCGGGGACGGCTTGATAACGGATATACTCATTCACCAAGGCTTCGACCTCGGTGTCGATCTCCAATATCTGGAAGGGCTCGATGAAGGCGGCCATTTTCTTTCTCAACGAGGCATCCGGCGTGTTTTGCACTTCCAAGATGGTGATGGAAGAAACGGACACTTCATACTTGTCGCTTGCGGCAAAGAACTCTTCGGTCAACTTTTGTCGTTCGGGGTTCCTTTCGTCAAAGAGCGCCGAAACAACCGATGTGTCGAGGTACACGCGCGGGATGCGTTTCATGTGCAAGCTCCTCCTCCCTAACGAACAAAGGCATAATACTTTATCGGCGGGCGGGTGTCAATATCAATAGATAGCGGCGACTATCCGGCTCTCTTACTTGGTCGTTTCGTAGGTCATCGCGAAGACCGTGTCTTTCAGCCAGCGGCCGAACGACTCGTTCTCGCTGAACTGCTTGTAGAGTTCGGTGTCGTCTTTCATGAGCGAAAGCATGACGCGCAGTATCGCCTTGTCGTGTTCGATGCGGGCATTCTGCCGGTCGGAGTTCTTCATGGCGTTCTGGTAGGCGATATCGGCCGACACCTTTGCCGGAATCTCTTCGGTCACTATACGACGGATACGGTCGGCGTCGCCCCATTCTATGTTGCCGAATTGTTCGTTGAAGGTCTTCAGGATATTACTGAGCCGGTCCAGTTCCACTTCCGGCTTCCTGCCACCGCTAACCGTTGAGATCGGACTGATCTCAGCATCCTCATCGGGCAACATGATCTTCATAGTACTCTTTTTTTCTACTCGATAGCTGTCCATGTCGATAGTTTCGAGTATCCCTTTTGCGAGGTCCTCTTCCTTGGGAGCAGGGAGCTTGGGCAGCAGGAAATTAAGGAATATCGACAGCTTTTCCCATTCAACCGAGTTGTAGGGCAACAACGAGGAAAGAAATCCGTAGGCGCGGACAAAGGTCTTGGCCTTTCCCTTGAAATCGACTTGACCGTCCTCGTCGAGCTGTTCCTTGTAGGTCGCCACGCAGGCATCAAGTATCGGGTCGAGCGTTTCACGGCTCTCCCCCTTGAGATAGCGTTCCACAAAAGATTCTATCACTGCCGGAGCATACACTTGATATGCGTCCAACTTCGACTTGAGATCATGTAGCTTATTCGGATCGGTCTCTTCGCTGAGAATGGTCGTGCGGTAGTAATCGGCGAACGATTCCTTGATCACTTCGACATCATTCATAAAGTCGAGGACAAAGACATCATGTTTGGCCGGATGAGCACGGTTAAGTCGCGAGAGCGTCTGTACCGCCTGAATCCCGGCGAGCATCTTGTCGACATACATGGTGTGCAGAAGCGGTTCGTCGTATCCGGTCTGGAATTTATCGGCACAGACCAGAAAACGGTACGGGTCACCCTGTATCTTATCGGCGATCTGGTTGCTGGGAAATCCATTAAGCGACGCTTCGCTTACTTTGGCTCCGTTATAGGTATGTTCACCGGAAAAGGCGACTATGGCGCGATAGGGACTTTTCCGTTCGACGAGATAATCGCTGATCGCATGGTAATACTGTATGGCACGCTCTATGCCGGAGGTCACTACCATCGCCCGAGCCTGTCCGCCGATCTTGTTATACCCGAGAACCTGTTCGTGGAAATGATCGACCATGATCTCGGCCTTGAGACGGATGGCGTGATCCTGCGATTCGATATAGCGCCGGAGCTTCTTATTCGCTTTCTTGGTATCGAAGTACGGATCGTCCTCCACCTTTTTTACCAGCTTATAATAGCTCTTAACGGGCGTATAGTGTTTCAAGACATCGAGGATGAATCCTTCCTGTATCGCCTGTTTCATGGTGTAGCTGTGGAACGGACGCCGCTTTATCTCACCGTCGATCTCGACCGGGTCACCGAAGAGTTCCAGCGTCTTATTCTTCGGCGTGGCGGTAAAGGCAAAGTAACTGGCGTTCGACAGCATCTTATGCGCTTCCATGAGACGATTGATGATGTCCTCGACCGATTCATCTTCTCCGGCGGCTCCCTTTTCCGAAAGGGCCATGGACATCGCGGCGGTCGCCTTGCCTCCCTGACTCGAATGAGCCTCGTCGATGATAATGGCGAACTTGCGGGAGCGCGATTCTTTGCCGATCTCCGCAAGGATATAGGGGAATTTCTGGACCGTGGTAATGATGATCTTTTTGCCTTCTTCGATGAATTTCTTGAGGTCGCCCGAATGTTCCGCGTGCCCTATCGTTGATGCGACCTGCGCGAACTTCTTTATGGTGTTGCGTATCTGTTGGTCGAGAATGCGCCGGTCGGTCACCACGATAATTGAGTCAAAGACCATCTTGTCGCGGCGCGTGAGGGTGATCAGTTGGTGGGCCAGCCATGCAATGGAATTCGACTTGCCGCTCCCCGCCGAATGCTGGATGAGGTAACGCTTCCCGCATCCATGTTCCTTTGCATCGGCCAACAGTTTCCGCACGACATCGAGCTGATGGTATCGCGGAAATATCTGAACCCGTTTCTTTCTGCCGGTCTTCTCATCCTTTTCTTCTATGAGCTGGGCGTAGTTCTCGATAATATCGGTGAGACCGCGTGGTGTCAGCACCTCCTTCCAGAGATAGTCGGTCTTCACTCCCTGCGGATTGGGCGGATTCCCCGCGCCGTCGTCCCATCCTTTGTTGAACGGCAGGAACCATGAAGCCTTTCCTTTCAGGTGGGTGCAGAAAGAAACCTCACCGTCGTCCATCGCGAAGTGGACCATGCACCGGCCGAACTGAAAGATGAGCTCACGCTGATCGCGGTCGCGCTTGTACTGTTCCACCGCATCGGCTACCGTCTGCTTGGTCAGGCTGTTCTTGAGTTCAAAGGTCGCCACCGGCAAACCGTTGATGAACAGACCGAGATCCAGCGCCAACGCCGATCCGTCCCGGGCATAGCGCAGTTGCCGCGTGACGCTGAACCGGTTCTTTGCGTAGAGCTCGGCCGCCTTTTCGTTGCCGGGTGTCGGCGTTCCGTAGAAAAGCGATAGGGCCAGCGGGCCATGTTTGATGCCGTTTCGGAGAACTTCGATGATGCCGCTACTCGTTATTTCGCCTTGCAGGCGGGCAAGGAACTTATGCCGCACCGGCGAATCGTGGAGAATGTCGACCGCATCGGCCACCTGCGGCTGCGTTGCCTTGAGAAATTCGGTGAGTTGTAACAGGTCGACGGCATATTCGCGGTTGTAGGTTTCCCATTGACCGAGAATCCAACCGGTTCCGCCGTAGAGTCTTGCGGGGCCGCTTGAACCATCTTCGCCTAGCGGCAGCGCTCTCCCGGGTTCTCCGGTCATCGCCGTTACGATGAGACTTTCAAGCCCTTTTTCGCTGGTATCGGTCGGCATGAGCAGCTATATCCACGCTTTCTGTTTGAGTACATCCCACGCGACGCGGATATGTTCTTCAGGGAACATCCTCTTGCGGTCGTTCCAATCGTAGGTCTTGCGGATCGCCGCTTCCGGCGTGGCGGCGCCTTCGTTCTTCGCCACCCAATGCACCGTGGAAAGCAACTCCATTCCATAAGACGACTCAAACCCGCCGATCAGATCGACCACCCGGTTAAATCTTTTTTTAGTGTCAACCGTTTGTTCAAGATATTCAGATGCCTTTTCGAGCATATCCGGAATTATCTCGATATGCTTGCCGGGTTTATCGACCGCATCTTCGTATCCCTTGATGAAATGGCCATTTATCGCGTTGAGCACATGCCGCAGGTTTTCGGCGTAGGGACCATACAACGCTTTCTTATACTCAAGCCGTAACGGTTCTCCCGCTTCCTGCATGAAGTACATGAGCTTGTGCACCTCCAACAGCGTCACGAAGGGGTCCATGACCGCCGCGAGATACTTGCGCATCAGGCACAGGAGTACGGAGCGACCGGGGGTTAGTGACGGGATTTTCGTCGGTTTGACCAAGCTTTCGAGCGGGGCCGTTTCATCGGGCTCGAACAGGAACACCGTCACCTCGGGCAACTCGTTCAACACCATCTCTATGACCGGGCGGACCTTTTTCCATTCCAGCCCTCCTGACCCACAACCGAGCGGCGGAACGGCGACCGACCTAATGCCGCGCTCCCGCAGTTCCCGCACCAGAGAGACAAGCCCCGTCTCTATGTACTCCATGCGGCTTTTTTCTTTCCAGTGTTTCTTTGTAGGGAAGTTGATGAGATATTTCGGGTTTTTCGGCCAATGTGTTTCATACACTTGAACCTTCCCCACTGTTATCTCGCCAAGGGCGCAGGCAGACTGATACTTGTTGAACATGTCGGGGAATGTCTTCTTGAATTGCAGGGCGATTCCGCGCCCCATGATGCCGACGCAGTTGACGGTATTGACGAGCGCCTCGGCGTCGGTCGCAAGGATGTTGCCTTTTTTTACCTCGATCATATCGTCCTCCCTTAATAATACCAAGTCGGTTCCACGCGGATTGTCGGCCGCGCTGCGCCGTTCAACGCCTGCCGCACCTGCGTCTCGATGCCTGCGTTATGAACGCCGATGTGTTCCACTAAGTGCCACGGAAAGGAATCGTACAGAAGGAACTCGGCCTGCTTCTTTTCAAGAATCGTTGACAAGGAAAAATCATGAGAAACAACCGCGTCCCAATTGACCTTATCAAGCATCCTGAAGTCATTGTAGAAATTAGTATAGAATGCTCCGGCATTTCTATCCGAAAAAGCCCATTTCTTTTCATCGGCATCGGCCCATGCCACAACCGCCCGCAAATCAGCTTGCAAGTGTACTATGGGCCCCTGTCCTCCTTTGTATGTAATATCGGGATGATTACCTTTGTACATCATATAAAGCATTATGGAGCGAGGGCAGAAATAAAAAGGCACATATTCGCCGACCATCGTGCCGGGATGACAGGTGACCCCGATTCTATTTAAGCGGCGTTGCTTGATTTCGCTCATGCCGATAGTTGTGTGTGGCGTGGCGTTTGCGATCACTTTGGCATCAGACGACAGATGGCCGGTTTGCATGATGGAAGGGAGATTGTCCACATGGGTTATGTGGTAGATTTTCGGGTTTTCCGGTACGGCCATGGTGTTACTCGGTTCCCTCGTCGACTTCGGCATTATCCACGATTTCGTCTTCAATAGCAAGTTCGTCGGTGCCCTCTTCGGGCGCTTCGGTTTCTTCCGGCTCGATTGGTTCGTCGGGGAGGTTCTTAGCCGCTTCGCGGACATCGAGTTTGCCGGTGACGACATCGGCAATCAGGCGGATGCGGTATTCGCGGAGGAGAGAGATTTCGCGGTGAGCGCGGTCGATAGTAGCCTCCAACTTTGCAATACTATCGCCAATGAAATCAAGAATCGCAGATTGTTCGGTCAACGATGGTAAAAATAGCGGGCATGACGAAATAACATCTTGAGCAATGGTAGCCATTGTCACGATATTTGCTCGTGATATAAGATGGTGTCTCAAACCAAATGAGTTGAGTTGAATAGCCAGAAAACGAGGATCAACCCTACGGGGGTTAGGACGCCCCTGCACAAGGTGACATTCAAAAACCGTCTCTGGTTCACAATCGATAATGACCGCTGAGCGTCCTGTGCCCTCTAATTTCAGAGAAGACCTGACAAAAAACACATCTCCGGGCTGAACTTGATAGGTCCGTATCTCTTCCGGGGTGGCTTGAACTCGATCAAGCGTGGTGGTCTCGACTTGGAAGTTTTCACGATAAATGTCGGCAACATTGATCAACGAGACTCCACTGCCAAATGACTCCTTCTTTTTGAACAAGCCATTACGAATGGGTCTGGATAAAACAGACTTTAATCTATTATTGGCCCAATGCTCCGGCACCTCTCCGAGCCATTCCACACCGGAGGGTTTGTAGGCGGGATAGGGGTTGCCGGTGCGGACATCGATCTGGCCGGTGACGGCGCGATGGATGATGGACTGCTTCTGTTCTTCCAGCAGTTTTATGAGTTTCAGCTTGGCCTTGATGTACTTCTTGATCTTGCGGTCATAGTGGTCGAGGAACTTGACGATGGCGGATTGTTCAAGAAGGGGGGGAAAAGGTAGCGCTGATCGACCAAGTTTCTCGTAGTCTATGTTCTGTCCCTGCCTGATTCCTGTAACATAAAGTGTCAGGTTTTCAATATACGGTTTCGACTTAAATAGCCTCGCCAAGAAACCATGGATTCTCGTATCAGATGGATACAAGATCGTGTAGGCGGGACTGATGATGCCTTGCTCGCGTGCGTACTCGATGCCACCCTGAAATGAACGCAGACTTATCACGAAGTCGCCCATTCTCACCAATTTAAGTAGATGCAAATCCTTTTGTGCAAGCACCGTCCTGTTCTCAAACTGTTCCTTCCGCACAACTCCTTTCATTTGCGTTGCCGCAAGCAAGGGTTCATCAGGGAACCCCTTTTCAACCCGTTCGCGCAGCAAGGTCTTTGTGCGCCGAAGGCTCCAATGCTCCGGCACCTTCCCTAGCCACGGCAAACCGGAGTCTTTGCATGTGGAGTAGGGTTTAAGGTTGGCGATCATCATTGTCTCCCAAGTCGCGTCGGGACGCAATCGTCTAGTTTGCGATGCAGTAAGGAAATGAGGGAAAGGTAGTCTGCTGCATCATCCTCACCATCCCAAAGGATTTTCGGTTCATGCGCCAAAGGATTCCTGACAGCCGCAAAACAACCTTTCAACAATGTCGCAAATCCTTTATGTTCACTCTTTTCTGTTTCGGTTCGCAGAGTATTGATGGCAAGAAGCGGCTTTTCAATAGAGAATACTTGGTCCACAAGGGCTGCGCCGTCAGCTTCAACCCCGGACAATTCGCGTATTCGTTGCGCAAGTCCTTTGGCTGCCTCAAAGACGGCGTGGAAGTAATTATCTTGAAGTAATTCCGTGCGACAGTACTTCAGCACTTCAGAGTGAATGCGCCTGCCTTGGAACTTTGCCCGAATCGTGCGTGACCTCTTCTCGGCCTCATCTATTGTTTGAGCCGCCGTACATTGCCGGAACCGGCCATCGGCACCATATTCGAGTCCGGAAAAAGCTAGAATGGTATTGAGTTCTTGGCGACGCTTCTCAAACTCTTCACCCCTACCAACGAATCGAGCCGGCGCAAGGAAAGACTGTATAAAGTCGAGTACCTGATTGGCGCACCCATGTTGACTCTGAGAAGTTAAGAAGATTCTGTAAAGCCGTCGCCATTTTGTAGCTTCGCCAGAATTGTCATTGAGTCCGCGATCGTGTAGGACACGAGAAATATCTGAACCCGAACCACATTCACCAAGCACTCTGGCAATTGATTCTATCTGGCCTTCTGGAAATGATGGCACACTACTCATTTCGCGGCACCGCCAATAATTTCTCCCAATAACCCTTCCGTCTCCTTCTCCAACGCCAGTATGTCGGCGCGTATCTCTTCAAGCGTCCGGAGCGGTTGCGGCTTGTAGAAGTAGCGGGTAAAACTTATTTCGTAGCCGGTCTTCACGCTCTCCGGCACATACCACGCATCGCCCGCATACGGCAACACCTCGCGCCTGATGAACGCCTCAATGCCGCCCTCTTCCAACAGCGGCACCTGCTCCGTGTCGCGCAGATCGCTGTCGGGCTCATACTCCACGACGCACTTCTTTCCATCCACCACTGCCTCGAAAAGTCCGCGCACCGGATCGGCAACCGCGCCTTTCTTGTGTATCTTCTTGATGACCGCCGGCGCATCCTCGGCCCGTTCCGCCGTATCCTTGAGCGCCTTTATCTCTTTCGCGGCATAGGCGCGGTTCGGGTCGATGCCTGCCAGTCGGAGCGGCCGTTCGACCGTGACCTTCCAATAGCCGAGCGCTTCATTGGGGAATATCTTCGACTGTTCGGTCTCCTCGAACTTCAGGAAAACATCACAGATACGCTGAATATCATCATCGGAGAGTTCGCAGTTCTTCTTGCCGAGATTCTTGCGGAGCGGCTTGAACCATTGCGTGGCATCAATGAGTTGGACTTTGCCTTTGCGGTGTTCCGCCTTGCGGTTGGAGAGTACCCAGATGTAGGTCGCGATGCCGGTGTTGTAGAACATATTGAGCGGCAGCGCCACGATGGCGTCGAGCCAGTCGTTCTCGATGATCCAGCGGCGGATATTGCTTTCGCCCTGCCCGGCGTCACCGGTGAAAAGCGAAGATCCGTTATGGACTTCGGCGATGCGGCTGCCGAGTTTCGTGTTGCGTTTCATCTTGGAAAGCATGTTGGCGAGGAAGAGCATCTGCCCGTCGCTCGACCGGGTGATCAGCGAATATTCGGGGTCGTCGGCATGATTGATGAGAAAGCGCGGGTCTTTGATGGACCCTTTGCCGCCCATCCGTTCAAGGTCGCTTTTCCAGCTTTTGCCGTAGGGCGGGTTGCTGAGCATGAAGTCGAACTCGCGCGAGGGGAAGGCATCGTTGGCAAGCGTCGAGTGTTCCGGACCGCCGATGATGTTGTCGGCCGCGTCGCCTTCACCTTTGAGCAGCAGGTCCGCCTTGCAGATGGCATAGGTTTCGGCATTTATCTCCTGACCGAACAGATGAACCGACACCTTTTTCTTCTGTTTCGCGGCAAGTTCTTTCAGCGTATCCTCGGCAACGGTCAACATGCCGCCGGTGCCGCACGCTCCGTCATAGAGCAGGTAGGTGCCGTCGTTGATCTTGTCGGCTATCGGGTCGAAGATAAGCCGCGCCATCAACTTAACCGCATCGCGCGGGGTCCAGTGTTCCCCCGCTTCTTCGTTGTTCTCTTCGTTGAACCGGCGGACCAGCTCTTCGAATACCGTTCCCATCGCGTGGTTGTCGAGACCCGGATATTTGACCGAACCATCGCCATTGAGCACGGGCTCGGGGCTTATGTTGATCGCCGGGTCGAGCAGTTTTTCGATGAGGGTACCAAGCGCATCGGCCTTGGAAAGACGCGGTATCTGGTTACGAAACTCGAAGTTGTCGAGTATTTCCTGAACATTGGGCGAGAAGCCATCAAGATATGCCTCGAAGTCGGCCTTGAGTTGCTGCTGGCTTGCGCGGTTCTTGAGATCGCGGAGGGTGAACGGCGAGGTGTTGTAGAACGACTGCTGGGCCGCCTGCCGGAGTACCGCATCCTGATTGGTGATACCCGCCTTATCAAGCATCGCCTTTTGATCCAGAACCGCCTTTTTGGTCGGCTCCAACACCGCATCGAAGCGGCGAAGCACCGCCATCGGCAGGATGACATCACGATACTTGCCCCGCACATAAAGGTCGCGGAGCACATCGTCGGCGATGCCCCAGATGAAATTAACGATCCAGCTTAACTGCTCTTGCGCCATAAAGAAGACCTCTCGTAACTTAAAGACGCCCCATCCTACCCCTTTTCAAATCCCGCGTCAAAAAAAGCGGGGGAAAAGGCAAACGGGCGGACACATCGGTCCGCACCCTACATTATATATAAGGAAAGGGACGCCGCGCATCCCCGGCTATTTAATTGCAAAACCGACGGAATCCGTATAGTATTGCGCGTTCTAACGGGGAGTTGAGCCCGCATGACCGACCCGCGCGACCTTCGAGAAACGCCCGAACAGGGCAAAACAGCCAGTGACATCAAGGAACTGCGCAAACTCGTCATCCAGTCGCTCAATACCATCAACGCGGTCGATTCGGGCCTGCGCAACGTCGCCGCGAAGGTCAACCAGAAGGATAAATCGGAACTCAACAAGTCGTTCTTCCTGCTGGTCCTGCTGTCGGTGGTGGTGGTGCTCGCCTTTTTCTTCTACTTCCGCGCCGAGGTGACCCACTTCAAGGAGAAACTGGGAACCTCTCAGAAGCAGAACGAGTACATCCAGAAGGAGATAAAGGAACTCAAGGACAAGATAGCGGCGACCGAGAACACCGACATCAAGGCGTTCAACCTCTATCTCGCCTTCAAGGAGGGGGACCCCGATCAGGCGATCAAAAAGTACGGCGAATTCAATCTGTCGGCGCTGTCGCGGCTCGAGCGGTTCGTCATCGAGACCGAGGTGAACCAGATAAAGCAGAAGGCGGCGCTCAAGAAGTACGACGAGGGGATGACGCTGTTCGACCGCAAGAGTTACCTCGCGGCGGTCGAGAAGTTCGACGAGAGTCTCAAGATATCGGGCGTCGGCAAGCATGTATCGTCGCTGTTCTACTACATGTCGATGGCCTACTACCGCGCGGGCGAGATCGAGAAGGCCTCCATCGCCTTCGAGCGGTATCTGTTCATCAACACCGAGAAGGGGCTTACCAAGGACAAGGCGGAACTGCTGCTGGGTGTCTGCTACGAGCGGATGAAACAGTACGACCGCGCCGTCAATTTCTACCGGCAGGTGATACAGGACAACAAGTATTCGCGCTTCGGCCCCACCATCCGCGACCGTCTGCGCAACATCCTCAAGAAGATCGAGAAACAGAAATCGACCGACGAGAAACGGATATGACCGATCGACCGCTCTCCATTCTTTTTCTCTGGCATATGCATCAGCCGTTCTACAAAGACTCGCAGAGCGGCACCTACATCATGCCGTGGGTACGCCTCCACGCGACCAAAGGGTACTACGATGTGCCGCAGGTGATGGAGCGGTGGGGCGTGAAGGGGTGCATCAACGTGGTGCCGTCGCTTCTCGAACAGATCGAGGACCATGTGAAGAACGCCGTCACCGACCGCTGGAAGACGCTCACTCTCAAACGGCCCGAAGAGATGGACGAGGAGGAGAAGGCCTTCGTCATCCGGAATTTCTTCATGCTCTGCTGGGACCGGCTGGTGAAGACCTCGCCGCGTTACTGGGAGATACTTTCGAAGCGCGAACGGTTCGTCGGGAAACTCTCGTGGACCGAGATGACGCGCTTCTTCACCCCCGACGAGATACTCGATCTGCAGGTGCTTTTCAACCTCAAGTGGTTCGGCTTCACGGCGCGCGACCGCTACCCGTTCCTGAAAAAACTCGACCTCAAGGACCGCCGCTTCACCCATGAAGAAAAGATGGAGATGATGCGGATACAGGATGAGATCGTGCGCGAACTGATACCGATGTACCGGCGGCTGGCCGACGCGGGAGCCATCGAACTTTCCTTCACCCCCTTCTACCACCCGATATTCCCGCTGGTCCACGATACCGATATATCGAAACGGTCGGCCCCCTCCGCGCCGATGCCGCCCCGTTTCTCCCGTCCCGACGACGCGCAGTGGCAACTCTGCGAAGGTAAACGCTACGCCGAAGGCATCTGGGACCGCGAACTGACCGGCATGTGGCCCGCCGAAGGGGCCGTCTCGCCCGAACTGATACCGGTGGCCGCATCGAGCGGGGTCACGTGGCTCGCGACCGACGAGGGGATACTGTTCCGGTCGCTCAATTCGGCCGACAAGAAGCAGATACTCTACCATCCGTGGCGCGCCGGACAGGAAGGGAAAGAATGCGCGCTTTTTTTTCGCGACAAATATCTCTCCGACCTTATCGGCTTCTCGTTCGCCAAGATGGATACCGATAAGGCGGTCGAAAGTTTTCTGAACCATGTCCGCGCCGTGAGGTACGCCATCCCCGGCTCCGAAGAGGCACCGGCCCTCTCCATCATCCTCGACGGCGAGAATGCGTGGGAGAACTATCCCGACAACGGCCGCGATTTTCTCAACGGCCTGTGCAAGTCGCTTTCCGAGGCGACCGATCTGCGCACCGACACCTTTTCGGGCTATCTCGAGAAGAACCCGCCGGAGCGTTACCCGCTGCTCCCCGCGCTCCACAGCGGTTCGTGGATACAGAGCGACTATATGATCTGGATAGGGAACGACGAGGACAATACGGCGTGGGAACACCTCCGCCGGGCCCGCGCCTTTCTCGACGACCATCTGCGCCGCCACCCCGACACCCCCGACGAGACCCGCCGCGAGGCGCTCCGCGCCATCTACCGCGCCGAGGGGAGCGACTGGTTCTGGTGGTACGGCCCGCAGTTCCAGACCGAGAACGATTATCTGTTCGATCGTCTTTTCCGCCGGCATCTGCGCCGCGTCTACGCCGTGCTGGGGGCGCCGCATCCCACGGCGCTGGACCTGCCGATAAAGGCATCGGCCGCCGTCGAGACCGGCACGCTGCCCGCCGCGCTGGTCGCGCCGCGCATGACGGGCCGGGCCGACGCCTTTTACGATTGGGCGGGGGCGGGCATTTTCGACAACACCAAGCGTCCCGGCGGGGCGATGTATAACAGCGTCCGCATCGTCAGCCGCCTGCGGTACGGGTTCGACCTCAAGAATCTCTACTTCCGCGTCGACCTTATCGATCCGCTCGCCATCCACGAATATAAACGGGCCTCGATACGGTTCTATCTCGTTGACGGCGCGGGGATAGATCTTCAACTGCCGGTCGCCCGTTTCGCGGCGACCCCCTTCCCGATAACGCTCAGCAACGAAACGGGCAAGGTGGGAGAGGTGATGGACGCCGGCGTCGCCGCCTTCGCCGATGTGCTCGAGGTGAAACTGGCGCTCGAAAAGGCGGGGATCAGGAAAGGACGCAAACTTTCCTTCCATCTCAAAGTGGTATCGCAGGAGGGGATCGAACTGGAACGGATCCCGGAGGTCGGCACGCTGAGCATCACCGTGCCCGACGACCGCGCCGCGGCCGCTTTCTGGGATGTCTGAAACGGAACGGGAGATATAGACATGCAGGGAACGATCCGACGCGATCCGGTATCGCACCGGTGGACCATCTTCGCCCCCGAAAAGGCGCAGGTCATCATACGCGACTCTTCGGAGACCGAACCGCTCCTCCCCGAAACGCCGGGGGCGTGCCCCTTCTGTCCCGGCGGCGAACACGCCACCGAGAAGGAGATCCTGCGCTACAACAGTTTTCCCCATCTCAACAACGGCTGGTCGCTGCGCGTATTCCCGGCCCGCAATCCGCTCCTGCGCATCGAAGAGGATCCGACGCCGGGCGGTCACGGGATGTACGACACCATGTCGCGGCTCGGCGCGCATGAAGTGGTAGTCGAAACACCGCGTCACGGCGGCTATCTCGACGAACTGACCCCCGAGGAGATACGGGACATCTTCCGTGCATGGCGCGACCGCTGCGCCGATCTGCAGGGAGACCGCCGTTTCAAATACATCATGCTGTTCAAGAATCGCGGCAAAGAGGCGGGCGGCACGGTGAACCATCACTATTCCGAACTGGTGGCCTTCCCCTTCCTCCCCTCCTTCGTCGAGGCGCGCTGCCATCACGCGTCGGACTATTATTCGTTCCGCCGCCGCTGCGTGTTCTGCGATATCCTCGCGCAGGAACTTCAGGAAAAGGCCCGCATCGTCGAAGAGAACGAGGATTTCGTCGCCTTCTGTCCCTATGCCGGCCGTTTCCCCTTCGAGGTCTGGATCATGCCCAAACGCCACCTGCTCTACTTCAGCGACACCCCGTATGATCTCCTGCCGGGCCTCTCGCGGCTCTACCGCAGCGTCATGGGCCGCATCCGCACGGCGCTCGGCGCGCCGGCCTATAACCTTACCGTCTACAACGGACCGTCGAACTACGACGACTTCACGAAAAATCCGCTGCAGTTCTTCCACTGGCATATCGAGATCATTCCCCGGATAGCGGGGATGAACGCCATCGCGCTGGGCGGCGGCGGCTACCTTAATCCGACCCTGCCGGAAGAGGCGGCCGCGTTCCTGCGGAAAGCGGGATAACCCTACAGTTCCCTGATGATATAAACGTCGTAATCGCCCAGATAGGCGAACCCGTTCTTCTTGTAGAGCGTCGTCGCCCGCACATTCTCGCGGTGCACCTCGAGTTTGCACTGATAGCCCATCTCGCGCGCCGCGATGAGCGTCGCCGCCATGAGATCGTTGGCGAGTTTCTTCCCCTGATAGCCGGGGAGTATCCCGAAGTGATGGAGATAACTGCGCCGGTTATCGTGGGTAAGCCACGCGGAACCGACCACCTCGCCGGTGTCGCGCCGTTCCATCACCAGCAGGCGCGCCCCGCCGTCGAGTGTCTTCTGCACCACTTCGGCGGTGTCGCCGCGGTAACTGCCCCCCATCCCGGTCGCCACCCAGAGCGCCTCGACCGCCCCCCAGTCGCCGGTACGGTAATCGCGGATGATGTAGCCTTCCTGCATGTTCTCCTCCGATAGGACCCGAAGCAGTGTAACCGGTGTTGCGGGGTTGTCAATTTCAAAAGGAGGCTCGAACCGCCGCTGCTGTTGACTCCCTGCGCCGCCGCGCTATAATCGTCCGTTCCTTCTTTGGGGAGATGCGATGACCGGGGCGTTGACCGTGACACTGCTTTTCGGCGCGGCGATAGGGCTGTTCCTCGCCTTTGCGTTCCTCTTCAAGCGGGAACGGGGCGTCGGCGAGACGCTGCTGGCGCTGACGCTGCTCACGCTGGCGATCGAACTGGCGCTTCAGTGCTACCTGCGGACGGGGCTGTACCGCACCTTCCCCTATCTGCTGGGGTTCGACCGGTCGCTCCCGCTCCTCTACGGCCCGGCGCTCTACCTGTTGGCCGGTGCGGCGACCGGCACGATCCGCCGTCTGCGCCCGGCGCAACTCGTGCACCTGCTACCCTTCTCGCTGCATTTCCTTCTCATGCTCCCCTTCCACATAAAGAGTCCCGCGACCAAGATATTTCTGCAGGAACAGTTCATCCCGGGGGTCGCGAGCATCGAACCCCACCCGGCGCCGCTTTTCATCGTCAAACTGCTTGTGCTCCTCTGCTACCTCATCGCCGCCTTCGTCGCGGTCGGCCGCCACGAACGGCTGATACGCGAATTCTTCTCGGCGATAGAGCGCTACGAGCTGTCGTGGTTCCGCCTCCTGCTCCTCGTCCCGGCGGCGCAGATCGTCATCCTGCTGGCAACCATCGTCACCTACGGATTCTTCCAGCCCGGCTTCGTCCGCGTCGAGATGCCCGACGGCTACTTCGTCGCGCTGATTCTCTTCATCGTTACCGCCGGGATACAGATCATCCGGACGCCGGGGCTCTGGCGCTCGGCGGTCGACATCGAGACGCTGTTCGACCCGCCGCCGGTCGACCAGACGGACGACGGCGACGCGAAATACCAGAAGACGCGCATCGACCCGGCGCTCGCCGAGCAGTACAAAAAGCGGCTGCTGGCCTACATGGATGCCGAGCGCCCCTACAAGGACCCGCTCCTCACCCTGCCGCAACTCGCCAAACGGCTGAACGCGCCGGCCCACCACCTCTCGCAGGTCATCAACGGGCTGGTGGGGCAGAACTTCTACGCCTTCGTCAACGGCTACCGTATCGAGTACGCCAAACAGATACTCGCGCAGGGGGGCCCGGCGGCCGAAAATATCCTCGCCGTCGCCTACGAGTCGGGCTTCAACTCGAAGTCGGCCTTCAACACCTACTTCCGCAAACAGACCGGCGTCACCCCGAGCGAATTCAAGCGCTCCGCCGCGAAGAGCGGTTGACCCATGGTCCGCCGGTATGTCCCGCTGGACGACGATCTCTCTCCCGAGGAACCGCCGCGTAAAAAAAGCAAACACGCCGAGTTGCCTGCCGAGTATGAAGCCGACCTCGCGGTCGATTTCGAGAGCGCTTTCATCGCGCCTGCCGAACGGCGCCACACCCCCGCGGCGCCGCGCCGGTATGCAACGCCGCCCATGCCGCCCGATACCGAGGAACGGATACGCCGCCTACAGGAACTGGCCGCCTCCATCGGGACGCGCATCCTCACCGACGCCGACGCACCGGCGGCCGATACCGAGATCATGCGGCGCTACCGCGATCTTCTCAACCCGGCGCAGTTCCTCGCCGCGACCTATACCGGCGGCCCGGTGCTGGTCATCGCCGGGGCAGGAAGCGGCAAGACCCGGACGCTGGTCCACCGCACCGCGTGGCTCATCGAGAACGGCGTGGAACCCGAATCGATACTGCTCCTCACCTTCACCCGCAAGGCGGCGCAGGAGATGTCGCGCCGCGCCGTGGGGCTCGTCGGCCGCGGCGAAGGGAGCCGCATCACCGCCGGGACCTTTCACAGTTTCGCGAGCTTTCTGCTCCGCCGCTACGGCACGCTCACCGGCGCGCCGCCCGCCTTCACCATCGCCGACCAGTCCGATGCGGAGGATATCGTCGATCTCATCCGGCGCGAACTGAAACTCGACAAGAAGGACCGCAAATTCCCGCGCAAAGGACCGATCTCCGAGACGCTCTCGCGGTCGCGGAACCTCGACCTGCCGCTCGCCGAAACGATAGACCGCTTTTCTCCCGCCCTGCGTGAATTCACCGGCGACATCGCCCTCATCGCCGAGATGTATGTCAAATTCAAGACGGCCCACCGGATACTCGACTACGACGATCTGCTCGATTATCTCTACCGGGCGCTGCAGCAACAGCCTGAATTCCTCGCCTTGGTACAGGACCGCTGGCGGCACATCATGGTGGACGAATTTCAGGACACCAACATCGTCCAGAAACGGATAGTCGACCTCATCGCGGCGCGCGACCGCAACATCATGGTGGTCGGCGACGACGCGCAGAGCATCTACGCCTTCCGCGGCGCGAACTTCGAGAACATCCTCCGTTTCCCCGAGACCTACCCCGACTGTCGCATCATCCGGCTCGAACGGAACTACCGCAGTACGCAGGAGATACTCGACCTCGCCAACGCCGTCATCGACGGGGCGCTCATCGGCTATCCCAAGCGGCTCTACTCCGACGACACCGCGCCGGGCCGCCCGCTCATCAAGACCTTCGCCGATCAGGAATCCGAGGCGGGTTTCATCGTTTCGGAGATCGTAGCGCTTTCGTCACAGGTGCCGCTCTCCGATATCGCGGTCCTCTACCGCGCCAGTTTCCACGGCAACTTCATACAGGCCGAACTGATGCGGCGTGGCATCCCGTTCGTCGTCTACGGCGGGCTCAAGTTCGTCGAGCGGCGCCATATTAAAGATATCCTTTCTTATCTGCGCATCGTCGTGAACCGCTTCGACGCCGTCGCGTGGAATCGCGTCCTGACGCTCCTGCCGGGGATCGGCGGGATGACGGCGGGACAGGTGATCGCCTGCGTGATGGAACACGAAGGACGGCTGGAATTCAAACAGTTCAAGGGACGCAAGTTCCACCCCTATCTCGAAACGCTCGCGACGGTGCTGGAAACGGCGCGCGACGGACGCCTCTCGCCCCTGCAGCAGCTTGAGGTGGTCAAGAGCCACTACCTGCCGCTCCTCAAAGAGATAGAGGCCGACTGGGAGGAGCGCCTGCGCGACCTCGAGGTGCTCGAACAGATAGCGGGCGGCTACGAAGAACTCGAAAAGTTCCTCGCCGACTTCGCGCTCGAACCTCCGTCGCGCCGCTTATCCACCAATGACCGGCCGCCCGATGAGAACGAGGAGGAACCGCTCGTCCTCTCGACCGTCCACTCGGCAAAGGGGCTCGAATGGCATACCGTCTTCGTGCCGCATCTGCTCGACGGCCTCTTCCCGGCCGACCGGTCGCTTAAACGGATAGAGGATATTGAAGAAGAGCGGCGACTGTTCTATGTCGCCTGTTCACGGGCGAAGCGGCGGCTCTACCTGACGCTCCCCGCACAGATAGCGTTCTGGGGCGGCGTACTGCACCTGCCCAGCCGCTTCATCGCCGACCTGCGCGATGACCTTTACGAGAGTTGATAATCCTAACCTCTGCTAAAATAGCAGACTGAGAAATTTAATATTCTTGTTTTTGGTGGTTCATTATACAAAGAAAAATCTCTATATGATAAGGTGGCAAACTGTTTAACGGAGATGGAAAAACGGCGGCTTCCACACATCTTCTACCTCGAATATCTTCTTTCCTGAGAAGTAACATAGCGCCCTTTTTTGTCCCAGCATGAAGATAAACCTTTTCTGGCTCAAGTTTACAACTCAATCCTACCCTGAATGCAAAATCATATTCAGCAAGGTCGCCAATTCCGGGTATTTCTTTTCTCAAGGAATGGGATATGGCAAATAATTCTGAGAAGCTATTGCACTTCCGAAGCTCGTCTTTTCGATTTTTTGCTTTTCTTATCATCTCCTGTATTGCCGTCTCTTTAAGTCTTACTTGGTGGCCATGTCTTTTCCCATCTTTTCGTTTTGCCCAATTCTGAATTGCTTCATCAAATGATCTTTGTCTATAAAACAGTAGTCCCTTTTCGTCATCACAGCAGGAATCATCCAACAAAATTGAGGCTGTTTTAGTATTTCCTGACATAAAGCACTTCTTGTAATCTGCCACAGACTTTTTTAATTCTTCTTGGTTAATCATAGTCATCCTTATTATTAAATCTTTTTAACGAGTCCTAACACAGCGGGCGCTTGCCTTCCCGGAGAAACCGCCGTATCCATCCCCGAAGTAACCAAAATAAATAAACGCTCCACCATTTACATCCTTATTAATATAAGCTACTCCTTCGGCACGATTCTCTTTATACTGGACAAAAATATTAGGGGAAGACCCAAAACTAATGAGCCATGACCAAGAGGTATCGTCTGCTCTTTTAGTCGATGACCAAAACCAACCTTCAGGGTCGCCGTGGTGCCCCCACTTCGCCCGCTCTGGATCATCTTGATTATAGTCAAAATTCCAAACCCCCGGCTGCCAATAGAATCCGTTTTCTCCGGGACCTTCACCTGACTTGCAGTAACAGTCCTTACTCCAACAATTCTTTTCAGAATAAATGGATGGATAGTTGGCGCAAGTGTCCGTTACCTTACAGGCGCCTCCCTTTGCACTGCCAGCACATCCAACTATCAAAGTGCGCAACTCAGAAATAGTGGGAAGTCGCCAGTCGGAATATTTACCTATTTCTAGCTCGGCACAATACTTCTGCGCACCTTCTCGATCTAACCCCGCTTGATTACCTCGTTGCCACATCAGCCGAGATTCCGAATCTACGACTATTTCGTCTTTTGCTTCAAAACGCTCTTTCGACTTGAGAATCGCAACTACTTCAAACAACTTTTTCTCTTTAAGGGAAAGATTTTCTTTGTAAGTGGATTTTCCTGTTTCCACTTTGAGTTCTTTAGAACACAATGGAATTTTATATTTTCCGGGCGTTGTTCCAATTTTTTGGTCGTCCACAATGACATCAGCTTCAATGTCGTTGCCGTCCTTATCTTGCGCCGATACCTTGATGCCCGCCTCTTTCGGCTTGGCCTCCAAGCGGAGGTTCTTCGACTCGCCCCGTTTCGTCGTGAACTTCTCGCCGGTCTGGTAGTAGCAAGCGTCGCTCGTTTCGACCTGATGCGCTCCCGGCGACAATGAAACCTTCTCGACCGGCGTCTTGCCGATGCTCTTGCCGTCAAGCAAAACCTCAATGCCCGCCGGTTCAGACTCGACCGACAGATAACCGAAGTCGGGTTCCAACTCGGCAGAAACCGGCTTGCGCCCCTTCACGATGTCGAACACCTTCGTCTTGGGCAGATAGTTCTCCTTTTGTATCGTTATCTCATGCTTCCCTTGCGTCAGCATCTTCGAGCACGGCGTCGCCTGACACAGTATTTTGCCGTCAACCATTACCACCGCGCCGTCCGGCTTCGACTCGAACTTGACGATGGTCTCTTCCCCCTGCCCTATCTCCCAGTCTTCAACCTGTTCGCCTATCTTCCCTTCCTTGAACGAGGAACCGCCGCCCGCTCTTTTCACTCCGGTCACTTGCGCGGCGATGCTCTTGATCGCATCGGCAAGTCCTTCTTCGGTGCCGTCGAATTCGGCCTTCGCCCCTTTCACCGTCGCCTCTTTGGCAAGGTCGATGATCTCCACCGTCAGCGTGTATTTCTTCCCGAAGTAGGTCACGATGCCGGTCATGATATTGTCGGCGGTGAGCGCCTGCCCGAGTTGGATGCGGCACGACTGGTCGTAGCATTCCTTCCAACTTTCCTTCTTTTCCCCCTTTATCATCGCCTTTCTCTGGCGATCCTTCGAGATAACGATGAACTTGTTGGAGGCGACCAGTTCGGTGCGGAGCGCCTCGGCCGCCGTTTCGAGGAGTTTCTTGGAGAGTTTGCCCGATTGGTCGTCTATCTCCATGACCGCCAGTTTCGTCTGGCGCTCCTGCGCCCCGAGGAACACGGTAACGACGGCGACAAGAACGAAGAGCGTGAACTTACGCATGACGGCACCCCGGTTGAAAGAAAGATTCGGGTGATTTTAAAAGAAAGACGGCGGGATATCAAGAAAAGAGGGCGCGATAAATCGCGGCCCCTACAACAACACCTCACCCGCCGCTTCGCGTCGACCTCTCCAGAATGGCGAGGTAAATGCATCGCCCTCTCCACACTGGAGAGGGTTGGGGTGAGGTTTGAGAGGGCGAGGAAGCAACAATGTATCCTAGATAAAAAAAGATGGTGCAGAAGGGGGGAGTCGAACCCCCATACCTCTCGGCACAAGATCCTTAGTCTTGCGTGTCTGCCAATTCCACCACTTCTGCACCTTTCGGTGATATGATCACCTGTAAAAGAACCGGGAACCGTTAAAAGCTTACTGTTGGGCCGGGGCTTCCGCAGGAGCCGGAGCGGGCGCCGGGGCCGGGGCCGGGGCCGGGGCCGGCGCTTCCACCGGAGCGGGAGCGGGTGCCGGAGCGGGCTCTTCGGTCTTGGCGCTGGTCATCTCGGTCGTGGTCTTGTCGACGACCGACTTCTTGCTGCTCGACAGATGGGCCAGCCATATCGAGTTCAGGAAGAAGAGGATCGCGAGCACCGTGGTGACCCGCGCAAGGATATTGGCCGCGCCGCGGGCGCCGAAAATGGAACTCGACGAACCGCCGAATATCGCGCCCATACCCTTTTTGCCTTCCTGCAGAAGGATGACCGTTATCATAAGTACCGAAATGATAACCTGTAATACCGAGAATACCGTGAACATTTGCGCTCCCCAACGGGGTTCATAAAACACCCGCGATATATAGCGGTTTTTCGCCTCTTGTCAACATTTTTCTCTCGCCCGCTGGAAAAAGCGGGGCGATTGTGATAGCGTGGGGCGTACTCGGGAACGACCACGGAGGAGCGCATGAAAGGATATGTCGCCGGTATCGATCTGGGCGGGACGAAAATATACACCGCCGTCGCCCGCAGC
>ERZ1645192.180-NODE-180-length-47908-cov-7.920507_pt1 | contig 47908 bp, 54 predicted proteins | sample MGYA00575354_ERZ1645192 | MGnify/ENA primary metagenome ERZ1645192 (study PRJEB40844, sample SAMN11349763) | freshwater sediment metagenome | isolation source: river sediment | host: Sediment | place: India: Faizupur Khadar , New Delhi | collected 2017-02-21 ...
GCTCCACGCGGAGCAGAACGCCATCATCCAGGCGGCATACCACGGGGTGTCCATCAACGGGGCCGAGCTCTACTGCACACACCTGCCCTGCTCGATATGCATCAAGATGCTCATAAACGCCGGCATACGAGAGATCTTTTATGAAGAAGGCTACCCGGATGAATTGTCCCTTGACCTGATAGGGGAATCTAAAATCACATTGACAAAACTCGATCGTGAACGGTGAACGGTGAACAGTAAAAGCCCAAACACGTCGCTCCTGGCCCCTTCCTGCTTAATCCCTGCCGTTAGCCGTTTGCCGTTAGCCGTTAGCCGGGTACTATTATGAAATGCCCTTTTTGCCAACATCCCGAAAGCAAGGTCCTTGACTCCCGCATGAGCAGGGAGATGGATACGATACGGCGCCGGCGGGAATGCCACAAGTGCGGAAAAAGGTTCACGACGGCGGAGCGGCTCGAGGAAGGGCTCCCCCTTGTCGTAAAGAAAGACGGCAGACGGGAGATCTTTGACCGCTCGAAGATCCTGTCGGGCCTCAACAAGGCGTGTGAAAAAAGGCCGATCAGCATCACAAACCTCGAAAAGATCGTATCGAGGATCGAGTATAACCTCCTTGAAAAAGGTGAGCGGGAGATGAAGGCGACGGAAATAGGCGAAATGGTCATGGACGAACTGAAGAACCTCGATGAGGTAGCATATGTCCGCTTTGCTTCCGTTTACAGGCAGTTCCGTGATATAAATGAATTCATGACCGAGCTCAAAGAGCTCCTTTTAAAGAAAAACGAAGCGTGACCCTATCGTGAAAGACGAACAGTACATGCGCATGGCCCTTTCGCTCGCCCGCAAAGGGATAGGCACGGCATCGCCGAACCCGATGGTCGGCGCGGTCCTGGTGACGGATAACGCCATTGTCGGGAAGGGGTACCACAAAAAGGCCGGGTCTCCCCATGCGGAGGCCAACGCCATCGAGGATGCAGGGCCAAAGACGGCGGGGTCGACGCTTTATATCAATCTCGAGCCCTGCGTTCACCACGGCAGGACACCCCCGTGCGCAGACCGGGTAATAGCGGCAGGGATCAAGCGGGTTTTCGTGGCAATGCTCGACCCTAACCCGCTTGTCAACGGCAAGGGTGTCGAAATGCTCCGCAAGGCGGGGATCGATGTGAAGGTCGGCTTGCTCGAAAACGAGGCACGCCGTCTCAACGAGGCTTTTATCGGCTGGATGGAAAAGAAACGGCCGTACATTACAATGAAGGCCGCAGTGAGCCTGGACGGCAAGATAGCTACAAAAACATGCGACTCGCGCTGGATATCCAACGAAGAGTCGCGGCGCCAGGCAAATATCCTGCGTGTTGTCAATGACGGGATAATGGTGGGCATCAACACCGTCATATCCGACAATCCGCTTCTCCTGCCGAGGCTCAAGAACCCGCGCAAAATACCGACGCGGATCATTCTCGACTCGAAGCTCCGGATCCCCCTTGCATGTGATGTTGTCAAGACGTCCGAAAAGTACAGGACATGGATCTTCACGAACGAAGATTCACGCACGGACAAGGAGGCAAGGCTCAAGGCCCTGGGGGTGGACGTCATCCGGGTCCCGAAGGACGATTCCGGCAGGGTGTCGGTCACTCACATATGCCAGGAGCTCTACAAGCGCGACATCATGAGCGTCCTCGTGGAGGGCGGCGGCGAGGTGAACAGCACCTTGCTTAAGGAAGGGCTTGTCGACAAAGTCGTGCTTTTTTACGGGACCATCCTGATCGGGGGGAAATCGGCGCTCAACCTCGTCGGGGGGAAAGGGATCGATTTCCTGAAGGACGCGTACAGGATCGACATCGCAACGCTGAGAAGGCTCAAAGAGAACATCTACATGGAAGGGTATGTTCACAGGAATCATTGAGGACATAGGGACCATCGCCGCGATCGAGAAAAAGAGCGGCAGCTGGGTATTCGTCATAAGGACAGCATTCGAAGCGGGGAGCGTCCGGGAAGGCGATAGTGTCAGCGTCGACGGGGTCTGCCTGACAGCAACAAAGATCGGCAGCGGGACGTTCGGGGCGGACGCCTCGCTCGAGACCCTCCGGCTTACGACCCTCAGGGACAAGGCCGTCGGGCAGAGGGTGAACCTTGAGAGGGCAATGTCGGCTGACGGGCGGTTTGGAGGGCACATAGTCACTGGCCATGTCGACGGGACCGGAACGATCTCCGACATACGCAGCGAGGGTGACTCGATACGGATAACTATAGAAATTTCCTCGGATTTAGCGCACCAGATCGTCAGGAAGGGATCGGTCGCCATCGATGGAATAAGCTTGACAGTCAATGACCAAAGTGATAATAAATTCACGATCAATATTATTCCGTACACCGCTTCGCGAACGACAATTCTTGAAAAGAACCAGCGGGATAAAATAAATATTGAGACGGATGTCATAGGAAAATACGTGGACAGTTTTCTGAAAAAAAGGGAGGGCAAGAAGCTCGATGTCGATTTTCTCGCCCGCCATGGATTCATAAAAGGAGAGTAGCAATGGCAATCTCGAGCATCGAAGAGGTCCTTCAGGATGTGCGCGAAGGCAAGATGATCATCATTGTCGATGATGAGGACAGGGAGAATGAGGGCGATGTCATGATCGCATCTGAAAAGGTGACACCCGAGGCGATCACGTTCATGGCGCGCTATGCGTGCGGCCTCATATGTCTGTCGCTCACCGAGGAGCGCGTTAAGCAGCTCGACCTCCCTCTTATGGTCCAGGACAACACGTCACCGTACAACACAGCGTTCACCGTTTCGATCGAGGCAAAGGAAGGGATAACGACCGGCATCTCCGCGTTTGACAGGGCGAGGACCGTTCAGGTCGCCGCCGACCCGAATTCCACGGGGGACGACATAACGCGGCCCGGACATATCTTCCCGCTTGCCGCCCGCGACGGCGGCGTTCTTGTCAGGGTAGGCCACACGGAGGCGTCCGTCGATCTGGCGCGGCTCGCGGGCCTTATCCCGTCGGGCGTCATATGCGAGGTGATGAACGAGGACGGGACGATGGCACGCTTGCCGGACCTGGAGGTCTTTGCCGAAAAACACGGCATGAAGATCGTCACCATTGCCGATCTCATCAAGTACAAGACACAGAAGGAAAAACTTGTCCGGCGTGTTGCCGAGACCCGGATACCGACACGGTTCGGCGGCGAGTTCACGCTCATCGCCTACGAGAACGACATCGACAAGAAGACGCATCTCGCACTCGTCAAAGGTGATATAGGACCGGACGACACGGTGCTCGTGCGCGTCCATTCGGAATGCTTCACCGGTGACGTGCTCGGCTCCATGCGGTGCGATTGCGGGGAACAGCTCCAGAAGGCGCTCAAGATGATCGAACACGAGCAGAAAGGCGTTTTCGTTTACATGCGCCAGGAAGGGCGCGGCATCGGCCTCGCCAACAAGCTCAAAGCCTACAACCTGCAGGATTGCGGCCATGATACGGTCGAGGCGAACATCGCACTCGGTTTTCAGCCCGACCTGCGCGATTACGGCATCGGGGCCCAGATCCTCAAGGACCTCGGCATACACAAGATGCGCCTCATGACGAACAACCCGAAGAAGATAAAGGGCCTCGAAGGGTACGGGCTTACCGTCGTGGAACGCGTACCGATCGAGATGGCCCCGACAAAGGACAACATAGCGTATCTCACGACCAAGCAGAAAAAGCTCGGTCATATCCTAAATAACATATAAGGGGTGAACATGGTGCGAGAGGGCAAGCTCAATGCGAAAGGCTTCAGGTTTGCAATCGTCGTAGGCAGGTTCAACAGCTTCATCACGGACCGGCTGGTGGAAGGCGCACTCGATGCCCTGAAACGGCACGGTGCCGACGATAACAAGGTCGACATATACCGGGTCCCCGGCTCCTTCGAGATCCCGCTCGCCGCGAAACTGGTCGCGAGGAAAAAGGAGATAGACGCGGTCATCTGCCTGGGTGCAGTCATCAAGGGCGCCACGCCGCATTTTCACTATGTCGCGTCCGAGGTCACCAAAGGCATAGCCCAGTCATCCCTTGAACTGGGAAAACCGATGGCCTTCGGTATAATAACGAGCGACAGCATCGAACAGGCCATCGAGAGGGCGGGCACGAAGGCCGGCAACAAGGGCTACGACGCCGCCATGTCCGCCATAGAAATGGTGAACCTCATCAAGGAAAACAACTTGTGCGCAGAAGGAAAGCGAGAGAGCTAGCCCTGAGGATGCTCTACCAGGTGGAGACACACGGGGAAGACCGCCTCGAGGCCCTCACCAAGTATTGCTCGCTGTTCCCGTACCAGGAAGATATTGCAGATTATGCCCGGTATCTCCTTACCGGGATTGGCACCCATCAGGAAAAGATAGACGAATTCATCCGGCAGGCCTGCGAACACTGGCGGATCGACCGGATCGCCTACGTGGATAAGAACGTCCTCAGGATAGGGATATTCGAAATGATATTCTCAGTGGACGTCCCGCCAAAGGTCGCCATCGACGAAGCCATAGAAATGGGAAAGAAGTACGGGAGCGAAGACTCCCGCGAGTTCATTAACGGAGTGTTGGATCGGATACTCAAGGATCATTATAAAGAAAAGCCGGCTGACGGCTAACGGCAAAAGGCAAAAGGAATGAATCCGTTTGCCCTTAGCCCTTAGCCCTTAGCCGTTTCCCTATGCTTATCGTTATCGACGGATATAATTATGTTCACCGTGTCAACGGGCCGGCGGTCCGGAAAGGGGCGTCGATGGACCTGCTTCAGCGGGACTTCCTGGAAAAATGCGCGCGGTACAAGAAGGCGCGGTCGGCCCGGATAACGGTCGTCTTTGACGCGTACGCGAGTTTTTCACCGGGACGGCATTCGGAGAATTTCCGGGGCATCGATGTCGTCTATTCGAAAGAGGGTGAAACGGCCGACGACGTCATCATCGGGTGGATAAGGAAAAGGCCGGCCGGCCTCATTGTGGTCAGTTCGGACCGTGCGATCATCGACGAGGCGAAACTGCGGGGCGTGTCCTTCCTGACGCCGGTAGCATTCGCTGAAATGCTCTCCTCGCCCGCATACGAACCCGATGAAGAGGACGACTACCCCGACACCCCCCGCCCCAAAAAGGGAAACCCCCGCAAGCTTCCGAAGAAAGTCCGGAAGGCGGTGAAGGGGATCGGCAAGCTGTAAAATAGACGGGCCTTCAAGGACGCTGCTTCGATTCAAGCATCGTCAGGCCAGCCTTACGGAGACGGTGTCGCAATCCCCCGGTCCGTCACCCCGGCGCTTGACGCCGGGGTCCAAGGTTCTTCTTCTCAATCCTTTCAGGTGTCCGAAACGGGAAATAGGAATAGAAACAAAACCTTAGATCCCGGTGTCAAGCACCGGGATGACGGCAATCGATTATTCCGGAAAATGTGGCAAATGGCCCCCGGCAGGGAAATTGAAAGCACCGCCCGTTCATCAAGCCCGGGATGACTAGCTGCGGGGTGGTGGTTTTATCCATTCGCCGTCGTCTTTGTAGGCTGCGATCGTCTGGATGATCTTCTTTTTGTTCTCCTGAAACTTTTTCTTCATGCCGCGCAGCCATTCGCGGTGAAGGAGCATGTGTTCGGGCGGGCCGATTATCCCGCCGTCTTTCAGGGGAATGAAATTGCCGTCCGCATCGATCCCAAGGGTGCCGTGACAGACGGTGCAGATAAAATCCTTCTGTGCTATGCGTATGATCTGACTGCCGCAGAACGGGCAGCCGCGTTCGGGCTTTATGGAGTCCGGGGAAAACAGTATCTTGCCCAACCGGTCGGCAAGCTCAATGTTTTTTTCGTTCATAAGGGCCTCTCCCGGCAGGGCGGCCTCGATCAAAAGGCTTGCCTTGACAGAGATGCCCAGGAACATCGCGAACGTCTCAAGCATCTGGGGGGCCATGCCGGCCCGATCGGGGATGCCGAAGAAATTAAGGAGAATGACCGGCTTCCTGTATGTTTCCTCAAGAATGTTGAAGAAAAGAAAACCCCTGTCGCATATGCTCTTGATTATCGCGTTGGCCCCAAGATAATAGACCGGGGATGCAAGAATGAGCGCATCGGCGGCGGCAATCTGCCCGAGAAGGAACTGCATGTCATCCTCCTCGGGGCACGGATTGCCCATGACGCACCCATAACAGGCCCGGCACGGCCGTATCGTGAGCGACGTCAGCCGGAGGAGTTTCAGTGTATGCGCCTCCGGTATTCTGCGGGATATTTCCTTCGCGAACGTCTCGCAATTCCCGAGCGTCCGGGGTGACGCAATAAGGGCCAGCACCCTTTTTGGCGCTATTGTTCCCGCTTTCCCCGTCATTTCTCCCGGATCACCCCTATCGCCCATTGCCCGTCGCCCATTGCCCTGTATCTTATTTAATCTCGCATTCTTATTACACACCAACCCCTGAATTGCAAGAAAAAGATCGCCAATAACGTGACAATATTGATAAATATGCCCTTGATATGATAAACTAATGATCTATGTCAAGAACTACACAGGGACCAACAAACAAAAGCATCGTAGCAGTTCTCGTTATCATCCTTCTCGGGCTTTTTGTGTTCCAGATCTACAACAAGCCGAAGAAGAACCACGAAAACGTACCGTTCAGCGAGTTTTCGGAAGCCGTTGCCCAGGATAAAGTGGTGTCTGTAGTGATGCAGGGAAAGAACATCACCGGCACATACAAGGACGGCAAAGAGTTCAAGACGTTCGCACCGGAAGACCCTGACCTCGTAAAGCGCCTCAGAGAAAAAGGGGTCAAGATCTCGGCCAAGCCGGACGAGGAATCCGGGATCTGGCAGAACATCTTTATATCCTGGTTCCCCATGCTCCTCCTCATCGGGGTATGGATCTTCTTCATGCGCCAGATGCAGTCGGGAGGCGGGAAGGCCATGGCCTTCGGCAAGAGCAAAGCCCGCCTCTTTACCGGACGGGAGAACCGGGTCACCTTTCAGGATGTCGCAGGGATCGATGAAGCCAAGGAAGAACTCCAGGAGATCATCGACTTTCTCGTTGACCCGAAGAAATTCACGAAACTCGGCGGGCGCATCCCGAAGGGCGTGCTTCTCGTAGGCCCTCCCGGAACCGGGAAGACCCTTCTCGCCCGGGCGATAGCCGGCGAAGCGAACGTCCCGTTCTTCACGATAAGCGGCTCCGACTTTGTCGAGATGTTCGTCGGGGTCGGCGCGTCGCGCGTGCGCGACCTGTTCACGCAGGCCAAGAAGAACGCCCCGTGCATCATATTCATCGATGAGATCGATGCGGTCGGGAGGCATCGCGGGGCGGGGCTCGGCGGCGGCCACGATGAGCGCGAGCAGACCCTGAACCAGCTTCTCGTCGAGATGGACGGTTTCGAATCCAACGAGGGTGTTATCGTCATGTCGGCGACGAACAGGCCGGACGTCCTTGATCCGGCACTTTTGAGGCCGGGACGCTTTGACAGGCAGATCGTTGTCTCAACGCCCGACGTAAAAGGGCGGGAAGAGATCCTGAAGGTGCATACCCGCAAGACCCTTATCGCGGACAATGTGGATCTTTCTATTATAGCCCGGGGCACACCCGGTTTTTCGGGTGCCGATCTCGCGAATCTCGTCAACGAGGCGGCCCTGATAGCAGCCCGGCGTGACAAGAAGGCCATCGAGATGGACGATTTCGAGCATGCCAAAGACAAGGTGCTCATGGGCGTGGAGAGGCGCAGCATGATCATCCCTTACGAGGAGAGGCGGCTCACGGCCTACCACGAAGCGGGGCATGCCCTTGTCGCCAGGATGATCCCCGGCACCGATCCTATCCACAAGGTCACGATCATCCCGAGGGGCAGGGCGCTCGGGCTCACCCAGCAGCTGCCGATCGACGAGCGCCACACGTATTCAAAGGATTATCTCCTCAACAGCATTTCGATACTCCTCGGCGGGCGCGTCGCAGAGGAACTCGTCATAGGACAGCTTACAACCGGCTCCGGCAACGATATAGAACGGGCAACAAAGATTGCCCGGAAGATGGTCTGCGAGTGGGGAATGAGCGAGAAGCTCGGCCCCCTCAATTACGGGAAGAATGAGGAACATATCTTCCTTGGCAGGGAGATCTCCCGCAACCGGGATTTCAGCGAGCACACGGCACAGGGCATCGACGCGGAACTGAAAGAGCTCGTCGATAAGTGTTACACCCGGGCAAAGAACCTCGTCTCCAAACATATCGAATCACTCCACGCCCTTGCCAATGCGCTTCTGGAAAAAGAAGTGCTTGACGGCCAGGAGATCGATTCCATCATCAGGGTTGCGGATGCCCCGGGCCTTCCCGTGTAATAGCCCCGTCATAATGGGGATCCTCAACGTAACCCCCGATTCGTTCTCGGATGGGGGCCGGCACCTTGACCTTCAGGATGCCGTGGGTCATGCGAAGCGCATGATCGACGACGGCGCGAACATAATCGATATCGGCGGTGAATCGACGCGGCCGTTCTCTGATCCGGTAGACGAAGACGAAGAGCTTTCGCGCGTCCTGCCTGTCATAGAAACGGTCCGGGCTATATCAGATATCCCGATCTCCGTCGATACCTATAAGGCATCTGTTGCAGATAAGGCCCTCCGGGCAGGGGCCGACATTATAAATGACATAAGCGGCCTCACATACGATGACAGGATGGCGGGCGTCATTGCCGAACACGATGCGTACGCGGTTATCATGCATATCAGGGGGACACCGAAACATATGCAGGAGAATCCTGTATATGAGAATGTTATCGCAGAGATCATGGCATTTCTGCGGCGGCAGTCGAGCTATGCCGTCCGTGCAGGGATAGATGAGGGGAAGATCATGATCGATCCCGGCATCGGCTTCGGCAAGCGCGTCGAGGATAATCTGCGCATCCTCAAGATGCTGAACGTGTTTAAGGAACTGGGGAAACCGGTGCTTATCGGAACGTCAATGAAATCATTCATCGGAAAGGTAACCGGCTCTCCCCTCGAGGAAAGGGTTGAGGGCACCCTCGCGACGCTTGCCGTCGCCTTCATGAACGGGGCCGATATTTTCCGGGTCCATGATGTGGCCGGGGCGAAAAAGGTCCTCACAATGGTCAAGGCGGTGATGGACGCATGATACCCGAGATACGCTGGCAGGACATAGTCGACATCGTGATCGTTGCCTTCATCATATACCGGGTGTTCGTCCTCATAAAAGGGACGCGCGCCATACAGCTTTTGCTCGGGCTCGTCATTGTCATGTTCGTTTTTGCCCTGGCGAAGAGGTTTGAACTTTTTACATTAAGCTGGATATTCAACAGTTTTATAGGCTCTATCGTTTTCGTGGTCATTGTCATATTCCAGGACGACTTGAGGCGCCTGCTGCTTGCGCTGGGAAGAAGCCCGTTCTTCCGGAAGATAAGCTATGTCAAGGAAACCATGTTCCTTGACGAGCTCGCCAACGCGTGCCTCGTTCTGAAAAAACGCACCATGGGCGCACTTATCGTCCTTGAGCGCGAGGTGGGGCTTGAGGAGTTCATGGAGGCGGGGGTCCGTTTCGATGCCGAGGTGAATGCCGAGCTGGTCGTAAGCATTTTCCAGTTCGCCTCGCCGCTCCATGACGGTGCGCTGATCATCCGGGAAGGAAGGATCGTTTCGGCCGGCTGCGTCCTGCCTCTCACGACGGCGGATGAGATCGACAAGGACCTCGGCACGCGCCATCGTGCCGCCATTGGCATCACCGAGGTCACCGATGCCATTTCGATCGTTGTTTCCGAAGAGCGCGGGATAATATCGTATGCCGAGCACGGCCAGCTGCACTCGAATATCGGTACCGATGAACTGAAAAAGGTACTGAAAGACGTGTTGAGCTAAAGGGGAAAAGGGGATGCCACGGTGAAGAACGTGCTCGAACGCTATGTGATCAAGGATTGGAAGCTGAAGCTGCTTTCCCTTGTCCTTGCCGTCATGCTGTGGTACGTCGTCTTCCAGATCGGGGAACCCAAGAAGGACCTGACGGTCCCTGTCACGGTATCCCATCTGCCCAAAAATATGATGATAACAAAAATGGACCCGGAGCGTGTCTTCGTGACCGTCAGCGGCCGCGTATCGCTGCTCAAGGAACTCAAAGACCGTGACGTCGGCGCCGTCATCAATGTGAGCGGCACAAAGGAAGGTGAGGGCGTATTCAACCTTTCAAAGGCAAATGTAAACGTCCCGAAAGGCATCGAGATCGTCGATGTGAGACCGGGGACGCTAAGGATCACCGTCGACAGGGTCCTCGAGAAGAACCTCAAGGTCCTTGCCAAGCTGGACAGGAAATGGCGAGGCAGGTATGACATCACCCAGGTCAGCCCCCAGCACGTTCTTGCCGAAGGCCCGCGCAGGGTGCTCGAAAAGGTGGCCACTATAGAGACACTGGCGATCAACGGGGACCTGCATGGCAATGAAGAGAGCGTCACCGTCGGGTTCAATCTCGAAGGCCTGCCCCAGACAAGCGTACGGCCCGACAACGCCAGGATACTCCTGAAAAAGCGCCCGGGGAAAGATGTCCCGATGTCTGTTGACATCCGGTGACGACCGGCTTATGTGTATAATTCTATTGCGGAGGATGTCCCATGCCTGAACTGATGGTGAACATAGATCATGTTGCAACTTTGCGGGAGGCCCGGGGGACCCACTATCCCGATCCGGTCTACGCGGCCGGGATAGTCGAAATGGCGGGCGCAAAAGGGATCATAATCCACTTAAGGGAAGATCGCAGGCACATAAAAGACCGCGACCTCGCAATACTGCGCGATGTCGTGAAGACGAAGCTCAACCTTGAGATGGCCGCCACACCCGAGATGACGAAGATAGCCGGGCGGACAAAACCCGACATGGTAACGCTTGTCCCGGAAAAAAGGCAAGAACTCACAACAGAGGGCGGGCTCGACGTCATCCGGTCGGCGGCGAAGATCGAGAAGGTCATCAAGGCGGCAAAAAAACATGCCATTACAGTGAGCCTCTTCGTCGATCCCGAGGAGCCGCAGATCAAGGCCTCGTCGAACATCGGGGCCGATATGGTCGAGATACACACGGGTGCCTACGCAGACGCCCGAACGCCCCGTATACGCGAAAGAGAGCTCAAGAAGGTGATCCAGGCGGCGGCCCTGGGAAGGCAGTTAGGGCTCGGGGTAAATGCCGGGCACGGGCTGCACTACCACAACGTGCGCGAGATCGCCGTCATCCCCGAGATGCACGAGCTGAGCATAGGCCACAGCATCATCGCCCGCGCAGTCTTCGTCGGCCTCGACCGGGCGGTGAGGGAGATGATAGAACTGATAGGTGATAGGTGATGGGTGATGGGTGATAGACCCATCATGCACCCACTTTTCCTATTGCCTATTACCTGTTGCCCATCACCCGGTGTGTTATGATTGGAATTGACATAGTCGACATTCGCCGTATCGCGAAGATGGTCGAGCGGTACGGGGAGAGATTTCTCGAGAAGGTCTTCACGCCTGCGGAGGTGAGGTATGCCGGGGGGAAGAGGCGGAAGGAAGAATCTCTCGCGGGGAGGTTCGCAGCCAAGGAGGCATTCATGAAGGCGTCGGGCCGCCGGCTCACATTCACGGACATCGAGGTGCTCAGCGAATCCGGAAGGCCCTTCATCATGTACCGCGGTGTGCGCTTCGACGATGTCAGCATCTCGCACGAAAGATCATACGCGGTATCCGTAGTGATACTGAAGGAACCCCCCGGGGTTTCTGTAAATAATTCGATTGTCGGGAACGCAGAACGCAGAACGCAGAACGAAAAAACGGGAACAGGGGGCGGCATATGAAGGTCCTATCACCTCAGAGAATGGCACAATATGACAGATACGCCATCGAAACGTGGGGCATCCCCTCCGCGGTCCTCATGGAAAATGCGGGGCGAAATACGTACCGGCTGATGAAAGAGCGGTATCTCGGCGGGCGCAAAAGGATCGTCATCGTATGCGGGCGCGGCAACAACGGCGGGGACGGCTTCGTGGTCGGCCGGTACGCCTTGACCGACGGTTACCGGGTGCAGGTTTTCCTTATCGGGCGGAAAACGGAGCTGAAGGGCGATGCTGCGTTGAATATGAACCTCTTCCAATCCCTTTCGGGAGAAATCACAGAGCTGACGGAGCCTTCGAAAGTCTTTGGAAGGGCCTTGAAGCATGCTGACATCATAGTCGATGCGATTTTCGGCACGGGCCTGTCGAAACGCGTCGGCGGTGTGGAGGAGATCGTTATCGATACGATCAACGCATCGGGAAAACCAGTTATCGCCGTCGATATCCCGTCGGGAATAGACGGCAATACCGGCAGCGCGCTTGGCAGTGCCGTTCGTGCAGAGCACACATATACCTATGCATACCCGAAGCTGGGCCAGATAATGCCCCCGGGCTCTGACCACACGGGAAAGCTCACCGTTATTGATATCTCCATCCCTCCTTTCGTCGAGGAAAAGATAGGTTATGACGCGGAGGTAACGGACGGGGAAATGTTAAGAGGGTTTCTCAAGCAGCGCGGCCGGGCATCGCATAAGGGCTCTTTCGGCCATGCCGTTGTCATTGCGGGATCGCCCGGCAAGACAGGCGCAGCACACATGGCGTCGCTCGCCGCCCTCAAGATCGGTGCAGGGCTGGTTACACTCATCGTACCCGAGACATTGAACCCCATCCTGGAGATGAAAACGACAGAGGTTATGACATATCCCGTCAGGGACGATGGCAAGGGGTTTCTTGTACCCGGGTCTTTTGACGACATCGCGTCGTTTGCCCGTGACAAGGACGTCATCATCCTGGGGCCGGGCCTTTCGCAGAACGACGGCGTGACGGAGCTCGTCCGGAAGATATATACAGAGATAGACAGGCCCTTTGTCATAGACGCAGACGGGATCAATGCTTTCCAGGGCCACACCGATGTTTTGAAAAGTACGGAACGGCAGGCAGTCCTCACGCCCCATCCGGGAGAACTGGCACGGCTTATCGATAGGTCGCCGAAAGAGGTCAATGCCGCAAGGATCGAAACGGCCCGATCGTTTTCAGCCGAATGGGGGGTGAATATACTCCTGAAAGGTGCAGCAAGCGCACTCGCGGCGCCCGGCGGCGTGACATTCTTAAACCCCACGGGCAACCCGTCACTCGCCAAGGGCGGAAGCGGCGATATACTGACCGGTTTTATAGGGGGCCTTGCCTCGCAGGGTTACACCCTCATCGAGAGCGCCCTTCTCGGGGCTTACCTTCACGGCTACATGGCCGACACATGGGTCAAGGGCAACTCTGACATGGACCTTCTCGCCCTTGATCTCTTAGCAGGGCTTGGCCGAACGATCGAGGACATCCGCAATGGAACGGACCGAATATATATCGAAAGGTCCCTCTGATACCATTGCGATAGGCGAACGGATCGGCTCCGCTGCGAAGCCCGGTCAACTCTACGCCATCTACGGCGGCCTTGGCGCCGGCAAAACACAGCTGGTCAAGGGAATGGCCCGTGGCATCGGCGTTCCCGACTGGGAATATGTCGTCAGCCCGACATTTACCCTGATGAATGTGTATGAAGGCTCCATGACGCTGTGCCACGTCGACCTGTACCGTATCGGCAGCGGCGACGTTCCCGACCTCGATATCGAGGAATTCCTGGCAGGCGGGATCGTGGCCGTGGAATGGGCCGAACGCTCATCGTGGTGGGAGGGCATAACCGAGGTAAGTATAGAAATTACTGGAGAAATGGAGAGAAAAATTGTTATTATCAAGCAGGAAAACCAAGGCTGACAGCCGTGAAGACGGCAGAAAAGACCCATTGTTCCTTGCGTTGTCCATATTTTAATTCCGGAGGTTCACCATGCTCGTAGTCCAAAAATATGGAGGCACGTCCGTGAGAGACGTGCAGAGGATCCAAAACGTAGCGAGGCGCGCGATCGATTACAAGAAGCGCGGGATGGATGTCATCGTCGTGGTTTCAGCGATGTCAGGCGAGACAGACCGTCTGCTCAACCTTGCCCACGAGATTGCGAAGTTCCCCGATTTAAGAGAGACCGACGTCCTCATTTCGACCGGTGAGCAGGTCACATCAGCGTTGCTCGCCATAACCCTTGTTGAAATGGGTTACAAGGCGATCTCGCTCATGGCCGACCAGGTCAGGATCGTCAGTGATTCGACCTACGGGTTTGCCCGTATCGCGGATGTTGAAGAAGGAGCGATCCGTGCCCGGCTCAAGGAAGGCAATATCATCATAGTCCCCGGTTTCCAGGGTGTTGACGAGTTCGGCTATATCACGACCTTAGGCAGGGGCGGCTCCGACACGACGGCCGTGGCCCTGGCAGCAGGCCTCAAGGCCGATGTGTGCGAAATATACACGGATGTCGATGGCGTTTACACGACAGACCCCAACATATGCGAAAAAGCACGGCGTCTCGACAGGATATCCTACGAGGAGATGCTGGAAATGGCGTCTCTCGGCGCAAAGGTACTTCAGATCAGGTCGGTAGAACTGGCCCAGAAGTACAATGTCCCGATCCTGGTCAAATCGTCCCTCATCGAAGAAGGGAAAGGAACGCTTGTCTGCAAGGAGGAAAAAGACATGATGGAAAAAGTCGTGATTTCAGGAATCACCTATAATAAAAACGAAACAAAAATTACGGTCAACAGGGTCCCCGATAAACCGGGGATCGCCTCGAAGATCTTCACCGCGTTAAGCGAAGCGAATATCGTGGTCGACATGATCGTTCAGAACGTGAGCCATGAAGGTTACAACGATATAACGTTCACGGTCGTGAAAGCCGACGGCAAGAAAGCGTTCAAGATAACGAGCGAGATCGGGGAGGCGATCGGTGCGAAGGTCGCCATCGATGAAGACATGGCCAAGGTTTCGATCGTCGGGCTCGGTATGCGCTCCCACTCCGGCGTGGCATCCAAGATGTTTACCGTCCTTGCGGCAGAGGGGATCAACATAGAGCTCATTTCCACCTCCGAGATCAAGATATCCTGCGTTATCGAGAGCAAGTACGGGGAGCTGGCGGTACGCGCGCTCCACAAGAACTTCGGCCTTGACGCCGAGGATGTGACGGAGGAAAGTTGAGGGTAGAGTTCTATGACACCACCCTCAGGGATGGCGCTCAGTCAGAAGACATCGCCTTCAGCCTGACCGACAAGCTCCGGATAACGGAGAGGCTCGATGAATTCGGCATACATTATATCGAAGGCGGCTGGCCGGGCTCCAACCCGAAGGATCTGCAGTATTTTAAGGAAGTAAAAAAATTAAAGCTCAAAAATGCCCGGATCGTCGCCTTTTCGAGCACGATAAAGGCGAACGCCCGGCCGGGGACGGACCCCGTGATGAAGGCCCTCCTCGATGCCGGGACCGACTGTGTCGCCATCGTCGGCAAGGCCTGGGACCTTCATGTCCGCGACGCCCTGCGCGTCAGCCTCGAGGCCAACCTGAAAATGATCGCGGACACCATCGGCCATCTCAAAAAGCTGGGCAAGATGGTCTTCTTCGACGCCGAACATTTTTACGACGGGTACAAGCGGAATCCCGGATACGCGCGCGCCGTGCTTGGTGCCGCAAGCGGCGCCGGCGCCGACGTGCTCGTCCTGTGCGATACGAACGGCGGCTCTATGCCGTTTGAGGTCTTCGACATAACCCGGGATGTCGGGAAGGCCGCAAAGGCGCGTCTCGGGATCCATACCCATAACGACACAGAACTTGCCGTCGCCAACACGCTCATGGCCGTCAGGGCCGGGTGCACACAGGTCCAGGGGACCGTGAACGGGTACGGGGAGCGTTGCGGCAACGCGAACCTCTGCTCAATTATCCCGAACGTCATACTGAAAATGGGACACACGGGCATCGAGCGGGAGAAGATCGTCCGCTTGAGGGAGCTGAGCCTTTTTGTTGATGAGATGGCCAATTTTATCCCGGACAAGCACCGCCCGTATGTCGGCGAAAGCGCCTTTGCCCACAAGGGCGGCATCCATGTGAGCGCCATCCGGAAGAACCCGGAGACATACGAACATATACGGCCCGACCTTGTGGGGAATTCACAGCGCGTTCTCATTTCGGACCTGTCCGGCGAGGCCTCTATCCGCTATAAGGCGAAGGAATTCAACATCGACATCGAAAAAGACCCCGATCTCGCGAAGGAGATCATAAGCAGGATAAAAGAGATGGAGATGCGGGGGTACCAGTTCGAAGGTGCGGAGGGTTCGCTCGAGCTTCTCATCAAGAAGAAACTCGGTATCCACAGGTCTTATTTTGAGCTTATCGGTTTCAGGATCATCGTCGAGAAAAAAGAGCGGTCACACCCCGTCACGGAGGCCACGATCCTCGTCAGGGTCGGCGACACGGTGGAGCACACCGCGGCGCTCGGGAAAGGCCCCGTCAACGCGCTTGACAATGCCCTGCGCAAGGCGCTTCAGACGTTCTACCCCGAGCTCAAGACGATGGACCTCGTCGATTACAAGGTCCGTGTCCTGTCAACTCGTGAAGGCACAGGGGCGCCGACCCGCGTCCTTATCGAGTCGAGCGACGGGAAACACACGTGGGGAACGGTCGGCGTGTCCGAGAATATCATCGAGGCGAGCTGGCGGGCACTCGTTGACAGTATCGACTACAAGCTTCTTATCGAAGAGGAGAAGAAGTAGTGAACAGACTCGTCAATATCATCGATGCGACAAAGGACCTCAATATCCTGCGGTCCAAAAAGGATTACAGGGCACCCTTCGAAGTGGTTGGGACGTACCGGCTCATCGACGACGGGTTGAGGCCGGAAGCGACGGTGATAATAAAAGCAAGGAAGAGGCAGATGCACGAGGCGTCAACCGGTGTCGGGCCGGTCGATGCGCTTGCGAATGTCCTCAAGAAATCCCTGTCATCCATGTTCCCTGTCATCCAGGGGATATCGCTCGTAGATTTTTCGTCACGCATCCATGATTCCCGCTCCGGCACGGCGGCGAATGTCGAGGTGAACATCATCTTCTCGGACGGCGAGGACATCTGGAGCGTTGTCGCCATGTCTGAAAATATCAACCAGGCGTCATTCGTCGCCCTTGTCGACGGTTTCGAATATGCGATCCTCGCTTCAAAAGCCGGCCAGGGACGGAAGAAGTAGGAAGATTTCCCCCGGCGAAAGGTGAACCGGGAGCTCACTTCGTCCGCAGGGCTTCGACGATATTCATGTGCGCGGCCCTGATCGCCGGGAGGACGCCGCCCATGAACCCCATTATGACCGCGAATAAAACCCCTTTCACGGCAATGCCGAAGGTCAGGCTGAACTTGAAGGCAAGTTCCGAGAACGTCTGGAAATTCACGGTGGAGACCGTCACAAGCTGCATGAAAGAAGCGAAGATGAGGCCCACGGCGCCCCCGGCAAGTCCGAGGAGGAGTGCCTCCATGAGAAAGGCAATGAGGATGCTCCTTCGCCTGAACCCGAGTGCCCTCAAAGTGCCGATCTCGCCCACCCGGTTCGCCACGGCGGCATACATCGTGATCATCGCCCCTATGATCGCACCGAGGGAAAAGATGAGCGTGAGAGAAATACCGAGTATGCGCAGGAATTTTGCCATCATCTCGGACTGCTCGAGGTAGTAGCGCGTCTCCCTTTTCACCTCCTGGGTGAGCCGGGGGTTCGTCTCTATCCTGTTCCTGAGTGCATCAAATTGTGAGGGGTCGCTCATGCGAAGGATCATCGACGAGAAGACCGGCCGCCTGAAGGCCGGCATAAGCTGTTCGACATCGCCCCATATTTCCGACGTGAACCCGGTATTCCCCGCGTCAAAGATCCCGACGATCCTCCATTGCCGCATCCCGAAGCGGAGCTCCCCGTCAAGGTCTGCACCCTTGAAGCGCCGTGCAACGCTCGAACCGACGACGACCTCCGACGATCCCATCTGCGGCATCCGGCCCCGCAAGAGCTTATCCTGCGGGCGCAGGGCGGACGTGGCCTCGCTTATGCCGCGGATCGTCACGTTTGATACCTTCTCCGTGTCCTTCTTGGGAAGCCCGATAAGAACGACCAGTTCGTGGGCGACAAGGGGCTTTCCGTCGGTGCCTGTTGCGACAAGCGGGTCCGTCTCTATGGTCCCCGCCTGCGCCCGGTCGATCCAGCTTTGCACCTCCGACCCCGAACCCTTGCGTATGATAACAGCATTGTCGTACGATCCTGTTTCGATAAGGGTCTTCTGAAGGCCCTGCGCAAGCATCAGGATCGTCGTGAAAACAAAGACGACAAGCGCCATGCCTGAAATGGTCAGGATCGTTGTGAGCCGCCGGGTCCCGAGGTTGCGTAAACTGTAGGAGAAGGGGACCCCTTTCATTCCACCATCCTCAAGCCCTCGGCGATCCGCATCCTGAGCGTGCGGTAAATCGGCACCAGTGCCGCAAGGATGCCGACAACGAAGGAGAAGGCCACGTCGAGCAGGAGCGTCCCCGGGCTTACGTGAAAGACGGGGAAATATGCACCCATAGCCTTGCCGAAGATCTGCGCAGCGGGATATGTCGCTGCCACCCCGAAGGCACAGCCTAACATCGTGATCACGATAGACTCCCCGAGGATGAGCCCCGCAACCCGCCAGCCCCCGAAGCCAAGGGTCTTGAAAACGGCATATTCATTCGTCCTTTCCCGGACGGACATGGCGACGGTGTTTGCAACGACGGCAAGGATAATGATGATGACGACGAAAGAAACAAGTTCGATCGCCGTAATTATGGCATCGGACATGGCAACGAAACCAAGGGTGAACGCCTTCTCCGTTTCCGTAATTGTCTCGGCATACGAGTTTTTGAAAAGACTGTCGACAGCATCGGTTATGGATGTCGCCCGGGCAGGGTCCCTGATCCCGACCATGTAGAAACCGACCTGGTCGACGCGCGTGGACGCGGCCTTCTTCAGGGTCTCATTGAGATAGTCCCAGTGAAAAACGAACACGGTTTCATCGGCGTTCGGGTCCCGTCCGCGGTAAATGCCGCGCATGACGAATTCCCAGTTGCCGGGGAAGATCGTCCCTTTCAGGACGACCGTGTCGCCTATCTTCCAGCCGAACCGCTGCGCGAGCTTGCGCCCCGCGACAAAACCTTTACGGTCGCGCATAAAGGCCGTTCTCTGGTCGTCGGGAATGGCGTACTCGCGGTACAGGTCGAAATATGTCCGTGCGTCCACGGCAAAATTAGCAAAAAAATTCTTTTCATCGATATAGATGCCCCCGAACCAGTTCCCCCACGAAACCGCCGAAACGCCGTCAACCTGGCGGATCCTGTCCTTGTATGACAGGGGAAGCGGGAATATGATCGAAACGGCGTTCCGGGTCACGAGGCGATAGGCGGACGAGGCCTCGACACCCGCGTACCAGGCGTCGATGACCGTCCTCAAGAGCCCGAAAGCGAGAAGTGCGATCGTAATGGAAATAATGGTGAGACCCGTGCGGAGTTTGTGCCGGAACGCATTTTTAAAGAGTATCTTGAGAATGTGCATTCGTCAGGACCCCTTTGTCAAGGTGTCTCACGACATGGGCCTTTTTCGCGGCCCTCGGGTCGTGTGTGACCATGATGATCGTCTTTTTGGATTCCGTGTTGAGGCGGTCCATGAGGCCCATGATCTCCTCGGCGGAAACCCTGTCAAGGTCGCCGGTCGGTTCGTCGGCGACCAGTATGGCCGGGTCCGTCACGATCGCCCGGGCTATTGCGACCCTTTGCTCCTGCCCGCCGGAAAGCTGTCCCGGGTAGTGGTCCATACGGTCTTCGAGGCCCACGACCTTGAGCGCCATCGTTACGTGTTCCCTGCGCTCGGCGCGGGAAAGCGACGTCAGGATGAGCGGAAGTTCCACGTTCTCAAAGGCCGTCAATACGGGGATCAGGTTGTAGAACTGGAAAATGAAGCCGACATTGAGCGCGCGCCAGTGCGCGAGCTCTGTCTCGGTAAGCTGTGTGACGTCCACGCCGCCGATAACGATCGACCCGCTGTCCGGCTGATCGATCCCGGCGATAAGGTTAAGGAGTGTGCTCTTGCCCGACCCCGACGGCCCCATGAGGGCAAGGAACTCACCTTCTGCTATGTCGAAGGAGATGTCGGAGAGGACAGGGATGACCTGGCCCCCCCTGTGGTAGGACTTGCACAACTTTGAGATTGAGACCACCATCCCGGGTTCCATTATTCGTTTATCTTTACCCGGGAACCGTTCGTAAGGCGTTTCGTGGGGTTGAGAACGACCTTTTCGCCGGAAGCGGCCCCGCTCTTTATCTCTGTCATATCGCCGAAGGTGTCCTGTGTCGTGACCTCCACCAGGTATGCGCGGCCCTGCCGGACGACAAAGACGTACCGCCTGCCGTTCTTCTCGATCACGGCCTTGCGGTTGACAGCGAGCCGGGGGGACCGTTCACGCTCTGACACTTCCCGGGAAAGGAAGGCGACCTTGGCGCTCATCTCGGGGAGTATCCTGCTGTCGAGGCGATTGAAATTCACTTTGACCATAACCGTCGCCTTCGTCCTGTCTGCCGTAGGGACGATCATGTGGACCGTCCCGTCGAAGCGCTCATCGGGTATGGCATCGAGTTGTATCTGGCAGGGCTGGCCCAGCTTGAGCCTGCTGAGGTTTGATTCCGAAACATCCGTTTCAACCTTCAATGTCGACAGGTCGGCAAGCGTGACGACCGCCGCCTTGGCTGTGGTCGCGGCGCCGATAGGGGTCACGATGTCCCCGATATCGGCGTTCTTCGTGAGAACAACACCGTCGAACGGCGCCCGGATATACGTGTATTCAAGCGACACCCTTGCCTCCCGGACGCGGGCTTCGTTCGCCCTTACCTGGGAGCGTGCCCCCGAGACGGCTGCAAGCGCTTTCTTGTACCGCGCCTCCGCTGCATCATAGACGGACCGCGTCGTGTATTCCTTTGCAAGGAGCCGCTTTTCCCGTTCGAAGTTGACATGGGCATCGTTGAGCTCGGCCGCGGCCTGGTCAACCGACGACCGGGCGGCGCCGAGGTTGGCCTCCGCCTGTCTCAGCGACGCCTCAAGGTCCGCGTTCTCGAGCCGCGCAAGGACCCGGTCCTTTTTCACCCTGCTGCCTTCCTCGACGTACAATTCCTGGAGCCGCGCCGTTATTTTTGAAGCTACCGCCGCCTTTCTCTGCGGGACCACGTAACCGCTCGCATTGAGCAGCGTGAAGGATTGGGCGGGATAGAACTGCTGGACGCTCACGACATCGACGCGCACGGCCGGCGAAAAAACCCCGGAGAGGGCAAGGATGATGAGAACGAGGAGCACCGCCCCGCCAGCGATGTAGATACGCCGTCTGCCCTTTCCCGGCTTCGTGAATACCGTCCGGGTCTTGTCGATCTTCAGTTTCGCGAGATCATCATCTGCCATGCCCGGGTCCCGTGTTCATAGGAGTATTTAATGTTAAACGACAGGCCCGGCCCTGTCAATAGAACTTCAAAACGCGGTCCGGCAGGCGATTGTCTTGAATTATGGGGATTTATGGCCGATAATAGAGTATGCACACCCGACAATGGTACGTCGTGAACACGAAGGCCCGCAACGAAGAGCGTTCGGCAGTGAACCTCGCCCAGGGGGGTATCGAGGTGCTCGCACCGAAACTGCGCTTCAGGCGATGGAAGGAAGGGAAATTCACCGAGATCATCGAGCCCATGTTCCCGGGGTACATCTTTGTGAGATTTCATCCCGTGGACGAGTACCGCCTCGTGAAGTATACCCGCGGCATAAAGACCATCGTCAATTTCAACGGGCGGATGGTCCCGCTGCAGGACAACCTCATAGAATTCATCAAGGGGCGGCTGGTCGAAGGCGTAGCGACCGTCGAGAGAAAAACCTACGAGAAGGGCGAAAAGATCATCATACAGGAAGGTCCTTTCAAGGGCTTCAGCGGCATCTTTGAAAAAGAGCTCGACGGCAAGGAAAGGATCGCCATCCTTCTCGAGGGCGTCGATTATTGTGCACGTATGGAAATTGACCGGGAACTGATCGCGAAGGCGTAAATCATTCTAGGGGCGTACCAATAGAGATCTACGGAAACATCCAGGGACTCAACCATCTCATAAGAAGACGCCTGACCAACCTTTACAAAAAACGGCTTGAACCTTCTGTCGTGATGACGGCCGACCTCGCCCGGCAGGTCATGGAGATCTCCCGGGAGACGTCCCGCCAGATCGGCCTTATCATCAACCGGCGGGGGATCATCGAATATGTCATCGTCGGGGACAACCACCGCATCGAGATACCGCCGCTTAAGCACGAACGGACGGGCCGCGCCAGGTTCCGGGGGGTGCGCTTCATCCATACGCACCTGCGCGGCGAACTCCTCTCACGCGAGGACCTGACCGACCTCGCCCTCCTTCAGCTCGACCTCGTCGCGTGCATCACCGAGATGCCCGGTGAGCGGGGTGAAACGATACATGCCGGGTATCTCGTGCCCGAGAATAAAGCGGGCAGGATGTGGGATTTCATGGAGCCCGTCCCCGTGACAGAATTGGACGTCGATTTTACCGAATTTATAACAGAGCTGGAGAATGAATTCGTCCGGGACCGTGGCAAGTTCTATGTCACGAAAGAAAAACATGACAGGTGCGTCGTTGTCAGTGTCGTTCTACCCGGCCGGGAAAAACATGTCGACGATTACACGGCCGAAATGAGGGACCTGTGCTATTCGGCAGGCATCACGGTGGTCGACACGGTCGTTCAGCGACCGAAGGAGCTTCATCCGCGCTATCTCATCGGCAGAGGCAAGATCGAGGAGATAGTCATAAAATGCCAGCAGGCCGGCGCAGACCTTCTCCTGTTCGACGAGGAGCTCACCCCCGGACAGATAAAGAACATATCCGCGATAACCGAGCTCAAGGTCATCGACCGCAACCAGCTCATTCTCGACATCTTCGCGAGCAGGGCGAACACGACCGAGTCGAGGATCCAGGTGGAGCTCGCCCAGCTGCGCTATATTATGCCGCGCCTCACCGAAAAGAGCACCGCCTTTTCGCGCCTCATGGGGGGGATCGGTGGCCGGGGCCCCGGTGAGCAGAAGCTCGAGGTGGACCGCCGCAGGGTCCGGGATAGAATATCCTTTTTAGAGCGGCGGCTCACGGATATCTGCAAGGTCAGGGACAAAAAGAGGGAGCGGCGGCGAGCTTCGCTCATTCCCATCGTTTCTATAGTCGGCTACACGAACTCCGGCAAATCAACCCTGCTCAACCTCCTGACAAAAAGCAGGGTGGAGGTCGAGGACAAGCCATTCTCCACCCTTAACCCGACAACACGGATCATGAAATATCCCGAGAGAAAAAAGATAATCCTGACGGACACGGTCGGGTTTATAACGCACCTCCCGGAGGTCTTGCTGCGTGCATTCATGGCGACACTCGAGGAGCTGGAGGATGCCCATTTGCTCCTTCACCTTGTGGACATTAGCGCGGCAGATTTCGAGGACCGGATCGATTCGGTCGAAAACGTGATAAACAGCCTCGGGCTCTCACACAAAAAGCGATTGACCGTTTTCAACAAGACGGACAAGATCGACAGGACTTTTATTCCAAATGTCGAAAAACGCTATAATGCAGTATCGATCTCCGCATTTAAAAAAGAAGGGATCGACCGATTGGTCACGGCCGTTGAAGGTGCCCTCGCGGCCGGCAACCCCGTGCTCTGCACTGACGATTGAAAAATGACGGGTAAATGGGTTATGGAATAGATCAGGTGACAGGCCATGGGCGATAGGAAAAAATCGAGATAAGATAAAAGGTAGAATATGGACGGAGAGAACGGAACGAAGGAAAATAAGACGCAGGGGCGCTACCAGGTGCTCGGCGAGGAAACACTCCCGGCTGAAGCAGGGTCGATAGACGCATTCGTGGAATTCGCCTCTCAACATGCGCGGCAGCGCGGATTTGCCGACAGCAGGATCGACGAGATAAGGAAAGTACTGGGCGAAGCCCTTCGCAATATCATACGGTTCACCTTTGACAACTCCCCGGGAGAGATCAAGGTCTCGTGCAACATCGACAAGTTCGGAAAGTTCGTCCTCGCCGTGGTCGATTCGGGCAAGCCTTTCAACATGCTCCTCGAGGACGACCCATTCATCGGGTCCCTGGAAACCAACCCGGCAGGCCCCAGGCTCAACACAAAAACCATGAAAAGATTTTCAAGCAATATCGAGTACAAGCGCCTGGAGAACCGCAACCATCTCATCATCACCCTCGCACGCGACATGAAAAGCGGAAAAGATTGATGCGCCACGATCAATGGCACGGAGGTGTTCTATGGCTGGCTTTGATGCGGATAACTATAAAAGAATAGAGCGGGAAGTTTATAGCGCAACTTCGGGAAGCTATGAAAAGTATGGGAGCCGGAATTTTGAGGCCTATGCGGGGCCGCTCGTTGACGCTGCTTTTTTAAAGCCCGGTGAGCATGTGCTCGACGTGGCGTGCGGGCCGGGGATACCGTCGCTTATGGCTGCACCGCTCGTGACACCCGCCGGATCGATAACGGGTATCGACCTCGCCCCGGGGATGGCGGAACTGGCAAGCGAAAAGGCGCGGTCACGGGGCGTCGCCAATGTATCGTTCCGGCAGGGCGATGCCGAAGACCTTCCCTTCCCTGAAGGAGCTTTTGACGTGGTCCTGTGCAATCATGGCCTCGTCCATACCACGGACCGGAAGAAGGCGCTTCAGGAAATGCGCCGGGTCCTGAAGGGGAACGGCCGCCTTGCCCTGTCGGTGTGGAGCACCCCCGACAAGGCGTGCGTTGTCGGTGTAATAGCAGGCGTTATCCGTGAGGTATGGCCCGCCGCGATCGTTCCCGGAGCGCCGATGTGGTTTGATTTCGGGGCTCCGGGGGCAATTGAAAAGGTCCTCGCCGACACCGGTTTTTCCCACATAGAGACATCCAGGTTCACAATATTCATGGAAGCCGCATCCCCTCAGGAATACTGGGAGGCGGTCCTCGGGATAAGCGGCCGGCTGCAGATGCTGCTGAAAAACATTCCCCCCGATGCGGCGGAGCGTGTACGCGATTCCGTTTTGACCGCAGCGGAAAATTTCCGGTCGGGGGACATCATCAGGATGCCCTGCGAAGAGGTGATCGCCACGGCCCGGAGCTCAAACCCGCATTGACGTTCCGTCCCGGTGTCCCGGGCCTCGAACGTTGTGTAAAGTCCGGGCCCTTTATCCCTCGAGGACAAAGATTATATCCAGTGTTACCCGAAACCTCAGGATCTCCCCCTCCTGCACCTGGGCGTACTGCTCCTTCACCCGCACCCCCGTGATGCCCCGCAGGGTTTTCGACGCTCTTTTAAAGCCTGTCATGATGGCGTCCTCGAAACTCTTGGTGGAATCCGCGACAATCTCCGTTATCCGTGCAACGTTTCCTTCAGTACGCATCCTCAAGTCCTCCTTGTGCTATTCGCGTGGCCTTTCCATCCATATACACTTTAGGCACGAACGGGAGCGATCAACAATAAGGATATCCCTGATTTCGCACTGCTATTTTCCCGATGCCGGTCGGGGCGGCCATGTTTCGGGCGGGAAAAGGGGACGTGTGCGTGGATAAACAGGCCGCCGCATGCTATAGTGTTGTGCTATGACACGCTTCGTCAGGGACCAGTCAAAAGGGCTTCTTATCGGATTGAGCGGGGGATTTTTCGGGGGGCTGGCGGGCCTCGGCGGCGGTATAATCATGATCCCGCTCATGACCTGGGCCATGCGGTTAACACAGCATCAGGCCCACGGGACCAGCCTCGTCGCTATAATCTTCACGAGCCTGATCGGCGCGATAACATATTTTATCCACGGCTCCGCCGATTGGGCGGCGGCCGTTATCCTGGCGGGCTGCGCCATGATCACGGCCCGTTTCGGGGCCCTGTATGCACACTCGCTTCCCGAGAAACAGCTGAAGAAGGCGTTCGGATGTTTTCTTATAGCGATCTCCCTCCTTCTCATATCAAAAGGAACTGTCCTGAAACTCTCTTTTCAGGCCGGTCCCGTTCTCCATTATGCGATACTCATTGTCACGGGAATGTTCACCGGTTTCCTCGCGGGCATGATGGGTGTCGGGGGAGGAGGGGTCATGGTGCCGCCCCTTGTCATATTCATCGGGATGCCCCAGCACCTCGCGCAGGGGACATCGCTCCTCGCCATGCTGCCGGGCAGCGCCGTGGGCGCTCACACGCATTACAAACTCGGCAACGTGGCCAAGGCGATCGCCCTCGGCCTTATGGTGGGCGGCGCCGTCGGCGCCTACCTCGGCGCATCGCTCGCCCACCACATCCCGGAGCTCTATCTCCGCATTCTCTTTTCGTTTGTCGGGGTATGGATGGGAACGAAATATTTGAGATCGTAGGGAGTTAAAAAATCCGGCTTACGGCTATCGGAAAAACCAAAAACATCCACTCAACTCCACATGAAGTGCCCTGATCACCAAATTGTGTTGTAAACACTTTTCATGGCCAGTGCAACCAACAACCATTTGCCTTTAGCCTTTAGCCTCGCCCAATTTCACTTCCAGTATCTGCTCCGCCGAGAAATCCTCGAGGCCCATGTAGTAGGCGGAAGACTGGACGAGGGCGTCGAGCGGGACGAGGCCCACTATCTCGCTGCCTGTCACCGTCACGCCATACCGCCGCGCCTCGCTCCTCACCATTTCCAGGGCGCGGTAAAGGGGCGTCTCGACGTAATTCGTCATGTTCATCGACACCTGGACTATCCCGCGCTTCCTTAAGTTTATCGGGATTGCACGGCAGTAGCGCAGGCCCCCGCCCTGGTGCCGGACCGCCTTCGCGATGGCCCCGGCGATCGCCATGCTGTCCGTGTCCAGGTTGACATTGAAGGCGATGAGCGGCATGCGCGCCCCGACCGCAACCGCACCGGCCGTCGGATGAGGGGATGGGCCGCCGAAATCGGGCTTCCATTTCGGGTCCTTCATCTTTTGAGACAGGCCCTCGAACTCCCCTTTGCGAATATCGGGAAGGTTCTTCCGTTCAGGGTGTACCGCGGATTCTTCGTAGAGGAATACGGGTACCCGGGATGTGAGCCAGATCTCTTTTGCTACACTTCGCGAGAGAGCGACAGCTTCTTCCATCGACGTACCCCCCACAGGAACGAAAGGAATGACATCGACAGCCCCTATCCGGGGATGCTCGCCCTTATGCTTTCTCAGGTCGATCGTCTTTACTGCCGTATCGACCGCTCTCAGAACGGCATTCCTCAATGCGCCTGCCTCTCCCGCCGCCGTTACGACGAGCCGGTTGTGGTCGGGGTCCTTGTGGTGGTCAAGCAGGGTGACGCCGCTGGCGTTTTCGAAGCAGGCCAGGATCTTTTTGATCTTCGCCGGATTCCGGCCTTCGCTGAAATTGGGTATGGTCTCGACGAGCTTCTTCATTGTCTGTAATTGTAACCTGTCAAGGGTCGTGAGTAAAGCTCAACGGCACGGAAGGGGGAATCGTGAAGAGGGCCCCGGGGGTTGCGGGAAAAACCACTCATTCCTCTTCGTATGCGTCCTGGGCCATCTGCTTTTCGCAGAGTTCAATATACTTGATGATGGTCTTCGCCGCCTCTTCGGACAGGACCGAGAATTCTGCGCCGACCCTCGTCAAGTCCATGAGATGGATAACGCTTTTTATGACGGCCCCGGCGGAAAGGTTGTTTACCCGGGGAATGGTTATGACGAGATCGACCTGGTCCCCGGATTTGAAATGTGTCACATACTCGGTCAGCATAAAGGCTATGCCGCCCTCCGAGATGTCGACCGGCTCCACGTCTATGACGTTCGAATTCGATATGAACACCCGTACCGCAACGGGGTGCATTTCAGGTGGTTTTATGCGAACATGCTGGCGCCTTTCCCTTTTCGTTATCGTTGTGGGAAGACTCAACGTCAGGCGCATGCGCCGTTTCGGGGTAATATCGATAGACACCATCGCGGTGCTGAATTTGTAGAGTGAAAACTCCCCGGCAAACGTGACGTCGGCATGGCCGGTCTCGGGGTATTCGCCGGACGTGAGGCAGGTATCGAGAACGATGTCCGAGCTTCCTTTCTTTGAACAGATCTTGCAGTCCTTGAGCGTTATCGTTCCGTCGATGACGACGCGTGCGGTCAGGTTATCCCGGATGATCTCATCGAGGTACCTGTTCACATGGTGTTTGTCCCTGAGGACGATCAGGCTCTTTTTTTCCGAAGAACTCATACCTTATTATTTTATCATTTTTCACCAATTCGATATCATTTACAAGAGGAAAGTGAAATTTGACATTGAGCGGGCCTTTGTCTAGGATTATGAGCAATATATGAAGAAGCAGTATTTTTGGCTTTTTGCCCTCATATTGTTTGCCCTGCCTGTCGCAGCCGCCGGCGCGGGCCAGGACAGGAGCGCGGCCATCGACCTGTGCTTCACCCCGGGCGGTACGTGCACGGACAGGATAATAAACGAGATCAACGCGGCGCGGTCCGAGATACTGGTGCAGGCATACTCGTTCACCTCCGCCGGGATCGGCAAGGCATTGATCAATGCGCACAAACGGGGCGTCAAGGTGGAGGCGATCCTCGACAGGAGCCAGCGCACGGCAAAATACTCATGGGCCACGTTCCTGGCGAACATGAGGATACCCACCTACATAGACTCCCAGCATGCCATAGCACACAATAAGGTTATCATCATCGACGCGTTCACAACGATAACCGGTTCTTTCAATTTCACGAAGGCCGCTCAGGAAAAGAACGCCGAGAACCTGCTTATCATCCGGTCACGAGAGATAGCGAAGGCATACCGCGAGAACTGGTTGGAGCACCGGAAGCACTCGGAAAAGTACGAAGCGAGATACTAGAGGCGGTTCCGCGTTCGCTGTTCTACGTTAAAAACAGATCATTCGCGTATATGCCGCGAATCGTGACCTTTTCTTTTGCTATGTGCACAAGAGGGCCATTGTGAAACATTGGGTCTTTTCTTAACGCAGAACGTTTTTCCGTTGTTGTACAATCACGCGCAAAAACTGTATAATGTTTAGCTTTTTTAGCATTTGGAGGGAAGTATGGCAAGAATCACTATAGACAATCACACGTGCACGGTGCGTGACGGGAGCACGGTCATCGATGCGGCGCGGGAGAACGGGATTGACATACCGACCCTGGGGTATGACCCGAGAGTGAGCCCCCCGACCAACGTCGAGATATCCATGGTCGAGATCATCGATAATGGAAAGTCGCACATACTATCGGCAACCGGCACCGTCGTTTCCGACGGGATGACAATCATAACACGGTCGCCTGCGCTCGAAAGCTTCAGGAAGATCTATCTCCAGGCACTCTTGAGGAACCATTATGGGGACTGCGAAGCCCCGTGCGTTACCCGGTGCCCCGCTCATATCGATATACAGAAATACCTTTATCACGTCGCGAACGGGAATTTTGTCGAGGCCCTGCGCGTCATCAAGGAGAACAACCCGTTCCCTTCTGTCTGCGGCCGCGTCTGCCCTCATCCGTGCGAGGCCGAATGCCGGAGGAACGCGGTGGATGCCCCGGTCAATATCAACGGGGTGAAAAGGTTCATCGGGGATTTTGACAGTTACCAGGCCGTCGAATATACACCGCGGACCATGCCGGATACCGGGAAGATGGTTGCGGTGATCGGTGCGGGGCCGGCCGGCCTCACATGCGCCTATTTCCTGAAATGCCTCGGGCACCGGGTGACCGTGTTCGAAAGACAGGAAGCTGCCGGCGGAATGCTCAGGTGGGGCATCCCCTATTACCGTCTGCCGGAGGACATCCTTGAACGGGAGATCCGGGCGGTGCTCAACCTGGATATCGATATCCGCTACCAGAAAGAGCTGGGCAAGGATTTCACGATCCAATCGCTGAAAAGGGACGGTTACGACGCGATATTCCTGGGAATAGGGGCCCAGAAATCATCCCGGATGGCCATCCCCGGCGAGGACACCCCGGGCGTCATGACAGGGCTCGATCTTCTCGCGCGCTGCGCCCGGAACGAAAGGCCTGACCTCGGGGACGATGTCGTTGTGTTCGGAGGGGGCAACACGGCCATGGACGCCGCGCGCAGTGCGATCCGTCTCGGCTCCCGGAACGTGACCGTAGCCTACCGCCGGACCCGCAAAGAGATGCCCGCCGAAGACGTCGAGATAGAAGAGGCGATAGAAGAAGGCGCGAAGATGATGTATCTGACCGCTCCAAAGACGATAACCGGCGAGAACGGTGCAATAAAGCTCATTTGCATGAAAATGGAGCTCGGGGAGCCGGATGCGAGCGGCAGGCGCCGGCCGGTGCCCGTCGAGGGAGCCGACTTCATCCTTCCGTGTACGACAATAGTCAGCGCCATCGGCCAGATCGTCGACAACGACTGTATAGCCCGCGACGACCTGACGACAAAACACGGGACGATCCTCGTGTCGAACACCATGGAAACATCCATACCCGGCGTCTTCTCCGGGGGGGATTGCGTGAGCGGGCCGGATATCGCGATCAATGCGATCGGCGCGGGGAAAAAGGCTGCGTACGAGATAGACGAGTACCTCCGGACGGGAAAGTCCGTTCCCGACGTCGAACCGTACAATTGTTCCAAGGGGCGCTGGGATGAGATATCGCCGGACGAGTTCAGGTCCGTCGTCCCGTCGGAGCGTAATGAGATACCCGTACTCGACCCTGGCACGAGGAAAACGGGCTTTGAGGAATGCACAAGGACGTGGGATGGCGAAACCGCCATGCAGGAGGCGGCGCGCTGTCTCGCCTGCGGGTGCATCGAACGCTACGGCTGCACCTTGAGGCGCCACGCAAGCGATTACCAGGTAGAATCAGACGGGCCGGCGCCGGCCCGCATTCTCCCCGTCGACGATAATCACCCCTTCATCGTGCGCGATCCCGGCAAATGCATCCTGTGCGGCCTGTGCCTCAAGGTTTGCCGCGAAATGGAAGGGTCGTCAGCCCTGTCATTCTACGAAACGGACAATGTCCTGACGATAGGGCCGAACGACCATCGCCCGCTCGATATGACGGTGTGTGTTGCATGCGGCCACTGCGCAACGGCATGCCCCACGGGGGCACTCTCCTTCAAACCTGTGATACCGACGATCTATCGCGTCCTGCACGATCCCAATATTATCGTCGTCGCACAGATCGCCCCGGCTGTCCGCGCAACGTTCGGACAGCACTACGGCCTCGAGCCGAGCACGGTCATGTCCGTCCTGGCGGCCGGGCTCAAGGAAGTGGGATTCAACTTCGTGTTCGACACATGCTGGGCGGCGGACCTCACCATCATGGAAGAGGGCACGGAATTTCTGAGCCGTATCGCGGAGCAGGGCGTCCTTCCCCAGATCACATCGTGTTGTCCCGCATGGGTGAACTATTGTGAAAAGATGGCGCCCGATATCCTCCCGCATCTTTCATCATGCCGGTCACCCCAGCAAATGTTCGGTTCCGTCATGAAGCATTATTTCGCCGGGCAGATGAAGGTCCCCCCCGAGAGGCTCTTCTTCGTTTCCATCATGCCGTGCAACGCAAAGAAGTATGAAGCGCGCCGTCCCGAATTCAACCGGGCCGGGATCGCCGACGTCGACGCCGTCCTGACGACGACAGAAGTGATCAAGATGTTCGAAGAACGGGGGATGGACCCCCGGCTCTTCAATCCCGTCCCCGTGGATGCCTTCTTCGGGAAGGTGAGCGGCGCCGGCATCATTTTCGGGGCCTCGGGCGGCGTGGCGGAGGCCGCCTTAAGGCTCGCCGCCGAGCGCGTCATGGGAAAGAGAATGGAAAGCTTCACCTACGAGCAGGTCCGGGGACTGAACGGCGTCAAGGAAACCACGATCAGCCTTGGCGAAACGAAGGTGCGCCTTGCCGTCGTCAGCGGGCTCCAGAATGCGCAGGACCTGATAGACAGGATGCGGGCCGGGGATGCCCCGTATGATCTCATCGAGGTCATGGCCTGCCCGGGAGGGTGCATCAACGGGTCCGGGAACCCGGCCCCCAAGCTGACAAGCGACCCTGAAGACAGGCTCGAGGTCCTCTACCGGCTTGACGAGATCGCGCCCATCAAGAAAAGCCAGGACAACCCGACCATACAGGCGATCTACACGAACTGGCTCGGAAAACCCGACGGGACCCTCTCTCACCATAACCTGCACACGACATACCGCCGCCGCTCGATGCGCCTGCAGGAATCCGTTGAAGAGCTGCTCCGGGACAATCAGCCAATCGATGTCGGCGTCTGCCTCGGGACAAGCTGCTACCTCAAGGGTTCGTTCCACCTTCTCGAAGGGCTTTCCGCCGAGCTGAAAAAACGCGGGCTCCTCGAAAAGTTCAGGATAAAGGCGCGCTTCTGCACGGACCAGTGCGCCGGCGGGCCGAATGTCGTCGTGGGCACGAGCGTCATCAACCAGGTCGACCCTGACGACCCGGTCGCCTTCGTGGAAAGCCACCTCCTGCCCGCCCTGAAGTTAATAGAAGGCGCATAAGGAGCGCTCATGGCAAAGCACACGCACTCATTTGTGGAGACACACGACGGTTTTCTCGGTTACGGCATGGACCGGCAAACGGACGAAGACACCGTCGCCGTCTACCTCCAGAAATTCTCAGACGACGACCTCATGAAGGTGATGCTGAAGCGCATGTCCGACGCCGAACTGGCTGAGGTCTTCGAGATGGTCAGCAAGCTCCTCAAAGTGCACCTCACGGAACCCGAATACCACCGTTATTTCCTGAAAGACGACGGGCCATAGGCGATGGGCAATAGGGCTTTCGTCCCGTGTTTCCCATCGCCCATTGCCTATGGCCCGCTCTTCTCCATTATCTCTTCCGCAAGTTTTTTTGCTTCTTCTTTGGTCAGTTCGAGGCGGGATTTTCCGCCGCCGGGGTGGTTTGTTGTCAATGTAACACCGTTCGCCGCCGGGCTTATTTCCCATTTCACGCCTGCGGGAAACCTCAGGGGTTCGACAAGAAATTCTTCGGGTTTGAACTGCGCTATCTGGATAAGGACCCCGAACGCGTCCCGGGGATGGATGAAAAGCTCTTTCCAGTTTTCGGAATCGTCGTTGTAGCCGAAGGCCGGTATCCCTTTCTCGTCGAGGTATTCTTTCGCCCTTGCGATATCGAGGGTCTGAAAACATATGTGATGCACACCTTCACGTTCGGCAAGGAACTTGTCAAGAAAGCTGCCGTTTCCTGTGGGCGTTATCATCTCCACCCGTGTCAGGTCGCCCGCAGAAAAGACCTGCCCCAGGTATTTAAGGTCTTCGAGGACAGACCACGCGCACGGCACAAGGCCGAGGACGTCGCAAAAGAACTGTTTTGCTTTTTCAATGTCTTTCACGGCAAGCGAAATATGGTCAATACGTTCTATCATGTGCCCTCCGCAACGATCGTGAACTCATTATGTTAGCGTGCCGGAAATGTTGAGGCAAGTAAATATTTGACAATACGCGGGCGTCGGCGATAGTCCGAAAAGTGAAATGAAGGTCCTTTGTTCCCACGGCAAAGGTCCGGGATGTCCTGGAAAAAAATTAATTCAATATATTGAAGCTGGCGGGAATCTTCCGCTTGCAAATAGGGCACACCGGCTCAATAAGGGTGAATGTCCTGCCAAAGACATCGACACTTTTGAAAAATACGCCCGGTGCATCGCAGAGGTTTTTTTCGCTGAATATCTTTCCGCACTCGCAGACAGGGTACTCCTGACGTATCGTCTTGCCCCGGAATGCCTGATCAACGTATTGGGATACCATCTTTTGTTCGTCTGTCGTCATATGTGAATATAATCTCCTTATCCCGGTTTGGCAACCCGTACCAAACGAGATGGTACGTCTTCTCCATCCCGTTCCGTCCCGAAGGGGTAATCGGTATATTGAGGCAAAAACTTAATGTATCCTGTTATACTATAGATGCTGCAAAGCGGGACCTCAAGACCGGTCTGCACCCGGTTTGAAGGTCGCTGCGGGCTTTTGAGGAGGATGATAAAGGTGGACCATAAGAACGATTGCTTTGTCTGCGGGAGGGAACTCGTATATCTTGATAACGACGAAGACGCGGTGTGCCTCTATTGTAAAGAGGCGCACCGTTCAAACGTCCGGTGCGAGGCCGGGCACTATGTATGCGACAGGTGCCACAGTCTCGGGGGAAACGAACTCATCGAAAAATACTGCCTGAAAAGTACCTCGCGGGACCCTGTGGAAATGGCCTTTGATCTGATGAGGCACCCTCAGATCAAGATGCACGGACCGGAGCATCATTTCCTGGTACCGGCGGTCCTTCTTACCGCCTGCCATAACGTTCGGAAGACTGACGCCGCCCGGAGGGAAAGCGACCTGAAAAAAGCCAGGCAGCGGGCGGAGAAGGTCCTGGGCGGGTTTTGCGGTTTCTACGGTAACTGCGGGGCCGCGGTCGGGACAGGGATAGCGGTAAGTGTGCTTACGGGTGCCACACCCCTCTCCCGGGAAGAATGGAGGCTCGCGAACCTCATGACGGCCAGGAGCCTCTTCGCCATTGCCGCGCATGGTGGGCCGAGGTGCTGCAAGAGGAACTCATTCCTCGCCATCGGCGAGGCCGCCGCTTTCTTTGAGGAGCATCTCGGGATATCCCTGCCGGTCACCAGGGACGTAAAATGCGGTTTTCATGCCCTGAACAGGGAATGCCTGGCAGAAGAATGCCCTTTTTACGGAAAATGACCGCCGACCCGCGCCCTGCTACTTCCCGTCCGCCCATCGGGCAACGATCTTCTGCCGCGCGGCCGGGTAATCGTCAAAAGAGCCGAGCTTAAAGGAATTGCAGCCCTCCGCGGTAAGGTACATCCCGTATATCTCCCCGCCGATATACGATCTCCTACCGGGCTCTTCATTGTTTTGCTCTTCACGCTGCCTGTTCATGAGGCCGGGCACGTGGTCGATGAACCTGAAATCGCCTTCCGGTACGGGACAGGGAGGCTTGACGGCGAGCCCGTACGCCAGGGGTTCGGGCTTGAAGTCGCCGGATGAGTCGTAGGCAAAGGAACGTATCCTGCCGTCTTTCTCAGAAAAACCGATATGATAAACGGTGACCTCTTCGGGAGACCCGCATTCATTCACCGAATTGAACCACTCGTAGAGCTTCGCCAGGTTTCCCGGCGAATACCCGTTCAGATCGTGGATATCGCTTACCGGCATCTGATTGACGATACAGAACCATTGCTCCATGAAACGGGGAAGGCCCGTCGAGGCGACAATTGTCCTGAGATGCGGCACATATATCGCCCCGGTAGCAAAATAGGCCGGTTCCCTGTCCTCAGGAGAGACGACGAGCGTATCGAATGCAACGAGGGCCTGTTTCTCATCCGTATAAAATATGAGAGATGACATTTTCTACCTTCCTTACGGTGACCCCGGAAACCGGAGGTTCATTCCTGTGGAAATTTAACCGGAATGTATATATCATATCCTTGCCGGGAAGTTCACCATCAAACAAACGAATCAGAAGACCGAAGGAGGATCTCATGAGCGGTGTTTTCGGTATAGTATCGAGAAACGATTGCGCAAGCAGTCTCCTGTACGGCACCGATTATCATTCACATATGGGTACGGAGTATGGCGGCATGGCCGTCCTCGGCGACAGGTTCCACCGCAGCATCCATGACATACGCAAGTCGCAGTTCAAATCGAAATTTTACGAAGATTTCAAGGAAATGCACGGCAGCGCGGGGATAGGCGTCATAAGCGACCGCGATGCGCAGCCGCTTATCATCTGTTCAAAGTTCGGGACGTTCGCGATCGTCGCCACGGGGATCGTCGAAAACACGAATGAACTGGCTAAAGGGATCCTCGATTCCGGCGAGACCTTCAGCGAAATGTCCGGCGGACAGATCAATTCCGTTGAACTTATCGCCAAGCTGATCACGCAGGGGAACACGATCATCGACGGGATCAAGGGCGTCTATGACCGCATAGAAGGTTCCGCGTCCATCCTGCTTCTCACGGACACGGGCATTTTTGCGGCGCGCGACAGGTTCGGCCGGACGCCGCTCGTGATCGGGGAGAAAGAAGGCGATTATGCGGTCGCCACCGAAGACTGCTCGTTTCTGAACCTCGGGTTCCATATCGTACGGTACGTCGGACCCGGCGAGATAGTGTCGATCAGCCGCGAGGGCCTCAAGACCCTGTCGCCGGGAGGGGCACGGAACCAGATATGCAGTTTCCTCTGGATATACACGGGCTACCCGGCGTCAAGCTACGAGGGGATCAGCGTGGAGGTGGTCAGGGAACGCTCCGGCAGGTTCCTGGCGAAGAATGACAACGTCGAGGCCGACCTCGTCGCCGGCGTCCCCGATTCCGGGGTCGGGCACGCCATCGGCTACGCGATGGAATCGGGCCTGCCCTACCGCAGGCCGCTCGTCAAGTACACACCGGGGTACGGCAGGAGCTATACACCCCCCTCCCAGGAGATCCGGGACCTCGTCGCAACGATGAAGCTCATCCCTGTCAGGGACGTCATAAAGGGCAACAGGATCGTCCTGTGCGAAGACTCGATCGTCCGGGGTACCCAGCTCAAGAACTTCACGGTGGTGAAGCTTTGGGAATCCGGCGCGAAAGAGATCCACGTCAGGCCGGCATGCCCCCCGCTCATGTTTCACTGCAAGTTCGCCCTGTCCACCCGGTCGATCGATGAACTGGCGGCCCGCCGCGCGATCGACGCCATCGAGGGGAAACATGTGGAAGACGTTACGGAGTACCTCGATGACACATCGGAAAAATACAGGGCCATGGTCGACTGGATCGCGCGTGAGATCAACGTGACGACATTGAAGTACCAGAAGATGGAGGACATGATAACCGCTATCGGCCTGCCCCGCGAAAACCTCTGCCTTCACTGCTGGATGGGGGAAGGAGCGGCATGCTGCACCTGACAGGACAAAATTAACGAGATGCTATGAAGGGAAGAGACCTCTTCCATCGACCTGCCTGCCGGGAACCCTTTACCGGTTTGGACCCTTTAGCAGCCCGGTTTTTCCGGGACCACCTGCCGCACCCGGTGGCACCGCCCGGCGCCGCTGTCGTTAATGTCATTCATGATCACATTACGTATGCTGCACGGATGGATACCGCAAGCGGGGCGCGGGGGTCATGATGAACATACTTGCCGTCGACATCGGCGGAACGAACAGCCGCTTCGCCCGCTTCCGGGCCTCCGATGCTGGTGAATTAATCCGTGTAAATGGGTTCTGGCTGAAAACCCACAGCGCCTTGTCGTTCGAGGACCTCATGGACAGGGCCCTCGAAAGGGACGAGCTTGCGGTGAACACCGGCTGGGACGCCGTGGTCTTTGCCGTGCCCGGGGTTGTAGAGGACAGGACACGCGCCAAACTGGCGAATGTTCCGTGGGCGGTGGACATTTCGGGGCTTAAGGCCCGTTCGCCGAAGACAAGGACCTTCCTTGTAAACGATTTCGTTGCACAGGCCTTTGCATGCCCCATCGTCAAACACCTCGAAACGCGGACGATCCAGCAGGGAACGGCCGAAGACGGCGCGAACATGGCCGTCATCGGGGCGGGTACCGGGCTCGGGCACTGTGCGCTCGCCCTGACCGGCAGGGGAACGTTCGTTCCGCTTCCATCGGAAGCGGGCCACGCCGCATTCCCCTTTTTCGGAGAAGTTGAGACCGCGTACCGCGATTACCTGTTCGAGAAGACCGGGGCGGAGTATCCGTACGGTGATATCGTCGTGAGCGGGCCGGGCCTTGCGTACCTCCATTCCTTTCTGACGGGGCGCGACCTCACGCCCGCCGAAGTGGTGGGAGAGATCGGCCCCGGCTCACAGACGACCGAGCTTTTTGCGCGCTTCTATGCCCGGGCTGCGCGCAATTATGCGCTTACCGTCGTTGCGCTGGGCGGGGTCTATATTGCCGGGGGTGTTGCCATGAAAAACCCTTTCCTGGTCGACAACGACCATTTCAGGAAAGAGTTCAGAGACTCGCGGCATTTCGGCCGGCTTCTCGGGAATATTCCCGTAACGCTCCTCTTGAGCGAGGACAGCGGTTTGTGGGGGGCCGCACATTACGCGGCCCTCAGCCTGCAGCGAACGGTCTGAGGAACAGATGTAAAGGATGTAAGAAACGGATGCGAGCATGGTTCAAAGAAACGTAATTCAAGAATGACACAATTATAAGGAGACCGAAATGAAAAGAAAACTTGCGATCCTTTGTTTGGCCGTGCTGATCGTCGCGTCCTTTGTTACCGGCTGCGGCAAGAGCGCAGAAGAAAAGGCGGTCGAGAAATTTGTCCAGAAACAGAGCGGGGGCAAGGTGAGCGTCGATATGTCACAGGGCAAGGTGACGGTAAAAGAGGGGGATGCGACGATAACGTCCGGCGGGAACGTTCAGGTCCCCGCTTCGTTTCCGAAAGATGTCCCTGTATACCCCAACACGCAGGTCCTGAACGCGATGACGTCCCCCGATGTCGTCCACCTTACCCTGATAAGCAAGGAAAGCGTCGAAAAGATCGCGGCCTCGTACAAGGAACAGATGAAGCGTGAGGGGTGGAAGGAAACCGCGTCTTTGACGATGGGAACAACCGTAACACTGGCGTACGAAAAGGACAAACGGAACGCAACGGTGGCGGTCAGCAAGATGGACAAGGGGGACAGCGGGATACAGCTGCAGGTATCGCAGAAGAAGTGACCGTAAGGCGGCTAACGGCTAACGGAAAAAATACATCATTCCCCGTCATAGGGTGTAAGAATTTTTCAATCTTCCTCGTCACTATTACGTCCGGTACGACGCCGTGTCGTCGTCATTCCGGCGCTTGACGGCGGAATCCAAGGTTTTTCTTACAGGTATTTTGAGAAGGTGCTAACCGGGAAAAAGAATAAAAACAAAACCTTGGATTCCGGCACCCAGAGGGTACCCGGCCGGAATGACGGACAAGGGGGTAGAAGCCTTACGCCTTACGGTTCTTATTCTTCTTCTCCGCCCGGGCCTCTTTTTCCTGTTCGTAGATGTCTTCGGTGAGGGTCGCGACGCGCTCGCGCCAGCGGGGGTCGCTCTTGTTCAGCTCGACCTCTTCATAAAAGTCGGAAACGCTGTGGTTCAAAAGCTTATAGGGATTATCCTCCGATTCAATATCGAAGAACGTGTGCCTTAATTCATGTCTGAGTATCTTCACCCTGTCGAGGTCTGTGATATTGTCCCAGCACTTCCTGTCGAGGGTGATAATGTAGTCGTAGCCGTCGTGCAGGTCGGCACCGTCCCGGGTCAGGTGGCGCATGAGGTCGTTCGTTTTCATTATCCTTGCAAGCACGACCATTCCGCCCGATTTCCTCTTTTTCAGATCAAAGAGCACTTTTATCTTCGCGTTCACCAGCTCAGGGAAGTCTTTGGACCTGACCTCTTTGAGCAGTTCGATCGCGTGATTGTTGACCTCGTCATACCGTAATCCCATGGTGCCTCCCGTTTTTTTGTGACGCCGAAGATTATCACGAAGGCCGGTCGAAAAGCAAGGCGGGCCTCAGGGCCAGCGCTTGACATACGGGCGCCCTAACCGTTATAAAAATTCCGCACAGATAAACCTCGATAAGGAGACCGGACCGCACATGGCACATTTTCCCAGATATTTCCGCTGCATGCTCGCCGGGTGCCTCGTCCTCGCATGTCTGTCGATCTGCGCCTGCGCGATCCATCCCGGGCGGCCCGTACGCGAGGGCTACCTCCCGGTTACCGGCGGAAAGGTCTGGTACCGGGTAACAGGTTCGGGAGATGCGACGCCGGTTATCCTTGTTCACGGAGGGCCGGGCAGTTCGAGCGATTACCTCCGGCCCCTCGAGAGGCTTTCGATTGACCGGCCCGTCATCGTTTACGACCAGCTGGGCTGCGGCCGGTCCGATAACCCGGACAACGATGACCTCTGGCGGATTGAAAGGTTCGTCGAGGAACTTGGCCAGGTCAGAGCCGGGCTCAATTTGAAAGAGGTCCACCTGTACGGTCACTCCTGGGGGACGATGCTGGCTGTGGACTATATGTTGACACGACCGAAAGGGGTAAAGAGCCTCACCCTTGCCAGTCCGTGCCTGAGCGTTAAGCGCTGGACGGACGACGCGCGCGGGTTGATCGAGAAACTGCCTTTCATGACCCGTCAGGCCATCGGGCGCCATGAACAAGCGGGCACGACCGATTCGAAGGAATACCAGGCGGCTGTAGCAGAATACCTGAAGCGTCATCTCTGCCGCCTGTCCCCGTGGCCATCGGAACTCCTTCGGGCGTTCGACAGGGCAAATCAAAGGATTTACAGGATAATGTGGGGGCCGAGCGAATGGTTTCCCACGGGAAATCTCAAGACATATGAGCGCGTCGCAAGGCTCCGCCAGATAAAGGTGCCGACACTTTTCACTGCCGGCCGGTACGATGAAGCAACCCCCGCGGCTGCGTCCTGGTACAGGTCGCATGTGCCCGATTCAAGGCTCCGGATATTCGAAGGAAGCTCGCACCTTGCGATGTTCGAGGAACAGGACGCGTATCTTGAATGCATCCGTGAATTCTTGAAGACACATGACTGATCGGAAGCCCCGGTTCCCAGGCGCCCGATACTACTTGCAGTACCATTCCCGGTCCGGTTTCTTCACAAAAAAGCGGATGATCGTGCCGCACACAGTACACACGTCCGCGTATAATGTCTCCGTTCCGATTAACAGGAATTTCATCTTATAGGCAAGGCCTATATTGCCGGCCTCAGCGGTCTGGTTTACCCTGACGCCTTGTGCGATGTTTTGTCCCCCGCAACGGGGACATTTGCCGAGATCTTCCATGGTGATCACCGTAAGCCTATCATACCCGGGACATCCTGTCATCTGCCGGCGTATTGCCCTGTCTATTGCCCGTCATCATCCGGCTCGAGGTCAGGAACGCCGATGGTGGCCCCCTCTCCCGGAAGGCGCGCCGCCTCCCGGTCGACAACGAGCACATCATCCATTTTCACGGTCTTTATCCGGGACATGAGAGAATCGATATTGTCAACGAGCTCACGTGCGGATATCTTCCCTGTCATATATCCTTCTTTTTGAGCTGTTATAAAGCCGGCAATGTCTATAACCACCGTTTTCTGCGAAAAAAGCACGTGATACGCGGCCACGGTCAGAACAGAGCACGCCATCGAGCACACAAGTACGATCACGAGTCCGGCAAGGCTCCGTCCCGGGGTCAAGAGCATGGGGCCGCTTTCGTCTGCATTTCCGTGCCGTGCGCATACTGTTCCGCGCTCTTCACAAGGATCTTCACGTCGAGAAGTTTAGCGGCCGTTGCTACATTCGCGCCGCCTTTACCGACAAAGAACCCGCAATAGCGCGGGTCGACCCTCACGATCGCCTCCCGAAGGCTCTGGGAATACAGGACCTGCACCACCTTGTCGACCGGCGCAGGGACAAGAGCATTGACAATGTACTCCTTCATGTCGGGACTGTACCGGACGATGGTCACCGTGTCGCCGGTGTATCTCTTCACCCCTTCGAGATATTGCAGCGCAATACCTAAAGGGTCGAGGCCCCCAAGCCCTTCAACCGACACCTTGGCAAAAGCGCTGTTCGCTATCGAGGCCGCCCTTCTGACCCGTATCTTTCCGTCGCGTATGGCGGGAGCAAGGGCCGCTTCGGTGACGCGGCGAAAGAATTGAGGTGACCTCTGGCTCAGGTAGATCCTGCCGTCGCGTACCATGTGAACGGCAGCCGTACATTCTTCCCTTTCCCTGTACTTCCTGCACGCCGAGCTTTTCGGAAGATGTCCGACGAGGCCCGTTTCCCCTATCAGGGACAGGTACATGTCCCTGCCCGGCACCTCTCTGATGATACAACATGACACAAGACGACCGACCTTAATGACTGGCATTTTTCTTGACCCCCCTGTTTTATTTCTGGGAGAGTATTACTTTTGAAAACGCAGGAAGGTCCCAGGAAGTTTTATTTTTTTATCCGGGGCATGTATGATATCTGTGTGACTGTTCCTGAATACAGCGATGTATGCGGGGTAAATGACGGAGGTGAAAGATGGAATGCACCGTTGAGAAAAATATGGCGGCATGCACCTGCACATACGAGGGCTGCTCCCGGAAGGGCAAATGCTGCGAATGCGTCGCATATCACAGAAGCAGGAAAGAACTCCCCGCCTGCTTCTTCTCCCGGGAGGCCGAAGCCTCGTACGACAGGTCTTATCGGCGCTTCATCGATGAAAATCGATGAAGCTGTTTCAAGTTTCAAGTTTCAGGGAAATTATCCCGGGGATAATGGTTTTTAACTTGAAACATGCAACGTGAAACTTGAAACGGTTTTAGTCCTCGAGTTCTTCCATTATTTCGCTTGCCTTGATGCGCACTTCCTTGATGCGGTGGCCCATTGCGGCGATGGATATCTTGCGCCTCGTGTCTTCCTTCTGGCGGGGCTTGAGATCGGGGAAGATGATGAGCAGTTTGTCAAGCGTGGCGCTGCATATGTCGATGTCTTTCAGGTCGAGGAAAAGGATGAGGGTTGCGGCGTCGTCAGGCAGGCCGTACTTGGCGACATATTTTTCCGCCTGCTTCGCAAAGGCCTCGGAGCCGTAGGCATTATGAAGCCTGGCGTATAGTTTGTCGTGTTCAGGCGTGCCTTTTTCCCCTTTGAACAGCCGGTCGAGGGCGTCCTTTACCCTGCCCTGCTGCCAGCGGTCTTTTGGCGCTTCCTTCTTTTTCCCCGCGCCTTTTTCCTGCCTGCCGTAGAATGTGCTCCTGTCCCTTCGGCGGTCGAGTTCACGCCAGTCGGGCCTTTCGTCGTCGTAATCTCCCATGCGAGCCCCTGCTTTTTCATTTTATTATAATAACAAAATCCAAAAAATCAAATTTCACACCTAACGGAGCATGGAACTCTGCGCCCCTTTTATGGTATTGTTCAGAATTAAACGAGGGGCATGAATGTTCATATGGTTTTTCCACAGGATAAGCGGGGCAGCGCTTATCATCCTCATCGGCATCAAGATCCTGACGAGTTACTTCCTGATGGGGCAGGACAGGAAACCGGACTGGGCGCTCAGCCTTCACCGACAGCCCGTCGTCGACGCTCTCATTCTCATTCTGTTCACATTCCACAGCATCTACGGGGTCCGGACCATTGTCATGGACCTCGGGTACAGGAATGAAAAGCATCTTTTTCTGGCTGCAAACATCGTCGCCTCGGCCATTTCGGCATTCCTGCTCCTCATGTACTTCGTCACCGTATGATAACGCGTACCCATGATGTCATTATAGTCGGGGGCGGGCTTGCGGGGCTCCGTGCCGCCGTCGGGCTTTGCCGAAAATATGATGTCGCGCTCATCTCCAAGGTCCACCCCGTAAGGTCCCATTCCATTGCGGCCCAGGGGGGCATCAATGCGGCCCTCGGGAACAACCCGGATTCCGCCGACGATTCCTGGGAAAAACATGCGTTCGACACGATCAAAGGGAGCGATTATCTTGCGGACCAGGATGCCGTGGAGATCATGTGCAGGGAGGCGCCCGCGGTCGTGTACGAAATGGAGCACTGGGGATGCCCGTTCAGCCGGTTTCCCGACGGCACTATCGCGCAGAGGCCTTTCGGCGGGGCCGGGTACCCGAGAACATGCTATTCCGCAGACCTCACCGGGCACGTCCTTCTTAATACATTGTTCGAAAAGGCGGTCAGCCTGGGTGTTGCCATATATCCCGAATGGCATGTGACATCCCTCGTGGTCGATGACAATGCCTGCCACGGGGTCGTTGCCTTCGACCTCATGAACGGGGAACTCGTGTCCCTGAACGCGAAGGCGACCCTTTTTGCGACCGGGGGGTACGGGCGCGTCTATCTTTACTCGACCAACGCGCTTATTAACACGGGGAGCGGGATCGGGATGGCATACAGGGCGGGTGTCCCGTTGAAGGACATGGAGTTCGTCCAGTTCCACCCGACAGGACTTATCGGGACCAACATACTGATGACGGAGGCCTGTCGCGGCGAAGGCGGATACCTGATCAACGCACAGGGCGAGCGCTTCATGGCAAAATATGCGCCGAAAGCCATGGAGCTTGCCCCCCGCGATATAGTTTCCCGGAGCATCCAGACGGAGATTGATGAAGGCCGGTGCTTTGAGCACCCCCTCGGAAAATATATCCGGCTCGACCTCATGCACCTCGGGGAAAAGAAGATCAGTGAAAAGCTGCCGGGTATCCGCAAGATATGCATAGATTTCATCGGCATCGACCCTGTCAGGGAACCCATCCCCATAATGCCCTGCCAGCATTACTCCATGGGGGGCATCGACACGGACGCCACGTGCGCGACCGAGGTCAGGGGCTTCTTCGCGGCCGGAGAGTGCGCCTGCGTCAGCGTCCACGGGGCGAACAGGCTGGGGGGCAACTCGCTGCTCGAAACCATCGTGTTCGGAAAGATCGCTGCGGCAAGCATCGACCGGTATCTATCCTCCACCGGATTTGAGCCCGGGGGAAAGGCTTGCCTGCGGGCAGCCGGGTCCGTAGAAACAAAGATCCGGGACCTCGTCGCAGGAGGGAACGAAAAGACCTTTAAGCTTCACGGGGAACTCGCAAAGGCAATGAGCACGTACGTGGGCATCTTCAGGACCGGAGGCGATGCGGAAAAGGCCCTTGCGGACATGGAGGGCTTGAGGGAAAGATACCGGAATGTCGGGGTTTCTTCTCCGTCCCTCTCTATGAACTACGAACTCATGAATGCCATTGAACTCGATCATATGTTCGATGTGGCCCTCGTGATAGCGCGCGGGGCGCTCCTGCGCGAAGAAAGCAGAGGGGCGCATGCGCGGACGGATTTTCCGAAAAGGGACGATGAGAAATGGCTCAGGCACTCGATCGCGCGCTTGAAGGGCGACGGGATGCCCGAAATGTTTTACAGGGACGTCACGGTCACCCGCTATGAGCCGATGGAGAGGACCTATTGATACGGGCATCCGCGTATACCTTCAAGATATTGCGCTTTGACAGGAAAAAACCGGAAGACAGGGCCCGTTTCCAGACCTACCGGGTCAGGGTCATCCCCGGGCTTACCATCCTCGGCGTCCTCAACAGGATACGCGACGAGATCGACGGGACGCTTTCGTTCCGTTCATCGTGCAGGTCTGCGGTCTGCGGTTCTTGCGCAATGGTAATAAACGGAAGGATAGACCTCGCCTGCAGGACACAGGCGGCCTCGTTCGGAACGGACACCATAATTCTCGAGCCTCTTCCGAACATGGAGATCATAAAGGACCTTGTCGTTGATATGACCCCTTTCTGGACGATGTACGAAAAGGTGAGGCCCTGGCTTGACCGGCCCGGCCCCGGCCCTGAAAAAGAGATGAGGCAAAGCCCCGAGGACAGGGCACTGATCGACCAGTTCGTGAACTGCATCCTGTGCGCATGCTGTTACGGGGCATGCCCGGTCATCTCCCGCGACCCTCAGTATCTGGGGCCGGCGGCCCTTGCCAAGCTCGAGCGCTTTATCCTCGATTCACGAGATGAGCGCCCGGTATCCGCCCTCGACGAGGTCAATAACGAACACGGCGTCTGGGGCTGCGACACCGTCCTTAAGTGCATCGAAGCGTGCCCGAAAGGCGTACGGCCGACCGATGCGATAATCGACCTGAGAAAGAGGCTTTTCGTGGAAAAGGCAAAAAAACTCCTGGGTATCGGCAGATGAAACTCGATTATTCACTCATCAGCCGCAGGGCCTTTCTCAACACGCTGTTCGGGGGCTGGCTCATCGCTGTGCTCTCCGGCGGCATCTATGCCTTCCTTAAATTCATCTTTCCGACCGTCGGGAAGGAACCGGATTTTGTCGTTCTCAACAGGGCAGATTTTCTCGACATACCCGGAAACACCGTTAAGACCTTCGCATGGGGAGGAAAGCCCGGTTTTTTCTTGAAGAGGACCGACGGGACCATGCTTGCCCTGAAGGGGGTCTGCACCCATATGGAATGCAACATTTCCTACATGCCCGATGCAAAAAAATTCTATTGCGCGTGCCATAAGGGGTGGTTTGACGACAACGGCAGGAACATCGAGGGCCCTCCGCCGCGGCCCCTTGAAAGCTTCGATATCATCACGGCCGGGGAGAAACTCGTCATAGCGAAGAAAGGGGTGAAGGTTGATCTGCCGAAGGTGTAGGGACTGGATCACGGAACGCTACGACGTCGACGCCCTGCGCAGGCTGTTGCGCACAAAGTACGTCCCGTCGCACCGCTACGAGATCTCTTATTTTACGGGGGGGCTTACCCTTTTCCTCTTCGTTGTGCAGTTCCTGACAGGTATGGGGCTTGCCCTTTACTATGTCCCCCATTCCGAACATGCATACAAGAGCATCGTCGACATCATGACGAAACTCCGCATGGGCTGGTTTTTCCGTTCGCTCCACCACTGGGGGGCACAGCTCGCGATAGCATCATTGTTCGTTCATTTTTTCGCCAATCTTCTCCTGAAGGCATATCGCAAGCCCCGCGAACTGCTCTGGGTGACCGGCTTTATCATGATCACGGTCCTCGTCTTTTTCGGGTTGAGCGGCTACTTCCTTATCTGGGACGAAAGGGCCTTCACCGCGATCCGGGTCGCGACGGGAGGGGCGGGCAGCCTCCCTTTGATCGGCGCACCGGTCAAGATATTCCTGCGCGGGGGCATCGACGTCACGCAGGAGACCCTGACGCGGTTCTATGCCTTTCATGTCAGTGTTCTGCCCATGATAAGCCTTGTCATCATCGGTCTTCACGTACTGCTTGTCCAGGTGCACGGCATGAGCGTCCCTCTCTCGCAGAAAAACAGGCAGAAAGAAGCGCAGCCGTTCTTTCCGAACGTTTTCTACAAAGACCTTATCGTCTGGCTCCTCTGCGCGGGCGTTCTTGTCACCCTTGCTGTGGTCTTTCCCGCGGCGATAGGGACAAAGGCCGACCCGATGGCGCCCGCCCCGGAAAACATAAAACCGGAGTGGTACTTTCTCTTCCTTTTCCAGACCCTGAAGCTTTTCCCCGGCGAAATAGCGGGGCTCAACGGCGAGATGATCGCCGTAACCGTCATTTCCCTCGGTGTGCTCTTCGCATTCCTGATGCCGTTTTTCGACAGGAGGTCCTCGGCCGGCCGGCCGAGCCCGGTTTTTACATATGCAGCGGTCTTTTACCTTGTGTATTTCGTAGTAATGACGGTGATCGGTTTTCTCAACTAGGGGGTAAAGATGATGTGCATCTTTTCTGCAGCTTGTATTCTCCTTCTTGCGCTGCCCCTGTTGTGCCCCGCCGGGCAGGCCCCTTTCGAGCCGGCCTTGTCCCCGTACGACCGCCACATTCTGTATCAGGCACTGGTGCTTTTCTGGATCGGCATCATCGGTCTCATCGTCATTATCGTCATGAAACTCAAGGAGGCAAAACGCACCCAGGGCATGGGCGTGCATCAAGACGAGGAGAATGCTCCTTTCCTTGACTAAGAACTGCCAAACCTTTATTATGTTTCAACCCCATGCAGCCAACCATCGTCCGGAATTCGCTCATATCACGCCGCGGGATCGATGAGCTCCTTCGCGTCCCCCAGGACGACCTCGTCTATGTCTCTCTTCTCGAGATACTCGCCCGGTTCCAGGACAAAAAGCAATTTGCGAGCGAGATACACACCGAGATACACCTGATAAAACCCATTCTCAAGATACTCGGGTTCACATACGAGTCAAAGCCGAAGTATTTTGACGACACCGTCAAGGGGCCCGACGCGGCCCTCTTCACAAGCGAATCCGAACGGGACAGGGCATCGTCACTGTGGGGGACTCCCGAATACTATGCCAGCACGCTTGGCGTGCTCCTTCTCAAGCGGTTCGGCCGCAATCTCGAAGAGGGGGTGAGCGGTTTTTTTCTCGCGTTCGAGAACGGCATTCCCCTGTACCAGCTGTTCTATTATCTCAAGAACACGAAAACCCCGTGGGGCATCCTCACGAACGGCAAGCACTGGAT
>ERZ1645192.181-NODE-181-length-47704-cov-33.688073_pt1 | contig 47704 bp, 56 predicted proteins | sample MGYA00575354_ERZ1645192 | MGnify/ENA primary metagenome ERZ1645192 (study PRJEB40844, sample SAMN11349763) | freshwater sediment metagenome | isolation source: river sediment | host: Sediment | place: India: Faizupur Khadar , New Delhi | collected 2017-02-21 ...
CGATTCGGGAGGGTGGCCGCACGGTGGGTGCGGGCGTCGTCTCCAAGGTGATCGAGTAACGCAATCATGGCAAGCCAACGCATCCGCATCCGCCTGAAGGCTTTCGATCACCGGCTGATCGACCAGTCCGCGATGGAGATCGTGGAGACCGCGCGACGGACCGGCGCGTTCGTGCGCGGCCCGATCCCGCTGCCGACCCGCAAGGAGCGCTTCACGCTGCTGGTGTCGCCGCACAAGGACAAGGACGCCCGGGACCAGTACGAGATCCGCACGCACAAGAGGCTGATGGACATCGTCGATCCGACGGACAAGACGGTCGACGCGCTGATGAAGCTGGACCTTGCGGCGGGCGTGGACGTGCAGATCAAGCTGAACTAGGGCTCGAGCCATGACGATGGGAGTGGTGGGACGGAAGGCTGGGATGACCCGCATCTTCACCGAGGACGGGGCCTACATCCCGGTGACGGTGATCGAGGTCACGCCGAACCGGGTGACCCAGGTGAAGACCGCGGACAACGACGGCTACCGCGCGGTGCAGGTGACCTGCGGCACGCGGCGCCCCTCGCGCGTGATCCGGCCGATGGTCGGGCACTTCACGAAGGCGGGTGTCGAGGCGGGGCGCGGGCTGTGGGAGTTCCGCCTGGCGGACGGGGAAGGCATGGACCTGGCTATCGGTCAGGAGGTCCGCGTCGATCTCTTCCAGGCGGGGCAGAAAGTGGACGTGACCGGTACCACCCAGGGCAAGGGTTTCGCCGGCGTCATCAAGCGCCACCACTTCAGCGCCCAGGACGCGACCCACGGCAACTCCCTCTCGCACCGGGCGCCCGGCTCCATCGGCCAGCGCCAGACCCCGGGCCGGGTGATGAAGGGCAAGCGGATGGCGGGGCATCTGGGTAACGTGCGCCGCACGGCGCAGACCCTTGAGGTCGTGCGCGTGGACGCCGAGCGTAACCTGCTGCTCGTGAAGGGCGCCGTTCCGGGCCCCAAGGGTGGCGATCTGGTCGTGCGCCCGGCGACGAAGGCGCGCTAGCGGAGAACGCGGTGATGGAGCTGGCACTTCAACAGGCGGGCGGTACCGTGCAGGTCGCGGACGCGGTGTTCGGGGCGCGTTTCAACGAGGCCCTGGTGCACCAGGTCGTCACGAGCTACCTGGCCGGGGCCCGGTCCGGTACGCGGGCCCAGAAGACAAGGGCCGAGGTGAGCGGAGGAAACTCCAAGCCCTGGAAGCAGAAGGGTAGCGGGCGGGCCCGTGTCGGCTCGTCGCGCAACCCCATCTGGCGGGGCGGCGGCGTGACGTTCGCGGCGAAGCCGACGGACTACTCCCAGAAACTGAACAAGAAGATGTACCGGGGCGCCATGCGCGCCATCCTGTCCGAGCTCGCGCGCCTGGAGCGGCTTCAGGTGGTCGACTCTTTCGGGGTCGACGCGCCGAAGACGAAGGAGCTGGCGCAGAAGCTCGAAGGGCTCGGTCTGAAGGACGTGCTGATCGTGACCGACGCGGTCGACGACCGGCTCGCGCTCGCTGCGCGCAACCTGCCGCACGTGGCGGTGGTGGCCGCGCGCAGCGTGGACCCCGTCAGCCTGATCGGTTTCGAGAACGTGCTGGTCACTGTGCCGGGGCTGCGGGCCCTCGAGGAGAGGCTGGCATGAGCGAAGAGCGCCTGATGAAGCTGTTGCTGTCGCCGCACGTCTCCGAGAAGAGCACGCGGATCGCCGACAAGAACCGGCAGTTCGTCTTCAAGGTCGTGCCCGACGCCACCAAGCCCGAGATCAAGCAGGCCGTGGAGTTGATGTTCAAGGTCGAGGTCGAGGGGGTGCAGGTGGTCAACGTCGCCGGCAAGCGCAAGCGGTTCGGGCGCATGGCCGGGCGGCGGCCTGACTGGAAGAAGGCGTACGTTCGTCTGAAGCCCGGCCACGACATCGATTTCGTCGGCGGGCAGTAGTCGGGAGGAGCGCGAAGATGCCGATCGTCAAGGCCAAACCGACCTCTGCGGGGCGGCGCTTTGTGGTCCGGGTGAAGAACCCCGAGCTGCACAAGGGCGAGCCGTACGGGCCGTTGCTCGCGCCCAAGTCGCGCAACGGGGGCCGGAACACCAACGGTCGCGTGACCGTGCGCCACCAGGGCGGGGGCCACAAGCAGCGCTACCGCATCGTGGACTTCAAACGGGACAAGGACGGGATCCCGGGGCGGGTGGAGCGGCTCGAGTACGACCCGAACCGCAGCGCGCATCTGGCACTGGTGCTCTATGCCGACGGCGAGCGCCGGTACATGATCGCCGCCAAGGGGCTCGGAGTGGGTGCCGAGGTGATGTCGGGGCCCGAGGCGTCGATCAAGGTGGGGAACTGCCTGCCGCTGCGCAACATCCCGGTCGGCAGCATGGTGCACTGCGTGGAGATGAAGCCCGGCAAGGGCGCCCAGATGGCGCGCTCGGCGGGGACCTCGGTGCAGATCCTGGCGCGCGAGGGCGGTAACGCGACCCTGCGCATGCGCTCCGGCGAGATGCGCAAGGTGCCCGTGGACTGCCGGGCCGTCGTGGGTGAGGTGAGCAACGGGGAGCACAACCTGGAGTCCCTGGGCAAGGCCGGCGCCAAGCGGTGGCTGGGTGTGCGCCCGACCGTGCGAGGCGTGGCCATGAACCCGGTCGACCACCCGCACGGCGGCGGCGAAGGCCGCTCCTCGGGCGGGCGGCATCCGTGCACGCCGTGGGGCGTGCCGACCAAGGGCTACAAGACCCGCAAGAACAAGCGGACGACGGCCATGATCGTGCGTCGTCGCAAACAGCGCTGATAGAGGACTACTGCGGTGCCGCGTTCAGTCAAGAAGGGGCCGTTCGTCGATCATCACCTGGTCAAGAAGGTCGACGAGGCGCGGTCGAGCGGGACCAAGCGCCCGATCAAGACCTGGTCGCGCCGTTCCATGGTCGTGCCTGATATGGTGGGGCTGACCATTGCGGTGCACAACGGGCGTCAGCATGTGCCGGTCCTCGTGACCGAGAACATGGTGGGCCACAAGTTGGGCGAGTTCGCAGCCACGCGGATATTCCGTGGGCACGCCGCGGACCGCAAGGCGAAGAAGTGAGGGGCGCCGGAATGGAGACCCGATCGACGCTGCGCTACGCGCGCATTTCGGCCCAGAAGGCGCGCCTCGTCGCCGATCTGGTGCGGGGCATGCCGGTGGACCGGGCGTTGAACACGCTCACGTTCACCGAGAAGAAGGCTGCGGGTATCGTCCGCAAGGTGCTCGAGTCCGCGATCGCGAACGCCGAGCACAACGACGGCGCGGACGTGGACGAGTTGAAGGTTTCGGCGATCTGGGTGGACGAAGGCCCCACCATGAAGCGCATGCACGCGCGCGCCAAGGGGCGCGGCACGCGGGTCATGAAGCGCACCAGCCATATCACCGTCAAGGTGTCGGACGACTGAGAGAGACCGCGATGGGACACAAGGTCAACCCGACGGGCATCCGCCTCGGCATCATCAAGGACTGGACTTCGCGCTGGTTCGCGGAGGGGCGGCAGTACGCCGACAATCTGAATACGGATCTGAAGGTGCGGACCTTCCTGAAGAAGCGTCTGGCGAACGCCTCGGTGAGCCGCATCCAGATTGACCGCCCGGCGCGCAACGCGCGCATCGTGATCCACACGGCGCGGCCGGGGATCGTGATCGGCAAGAAGGGCGAGGACATCGAGGCCCTGCGCCGCGAGGTCTCGTCGATGATCGGCGTGCCCGTGCACATCGGCGTCGAAGAGATCCGCAAGCCCGAGCTGGACGCGCAGCTCGTCGCGGAGAGCGTGGCCCAGCAACTGGAGCGCCGGATCATGTTCCGCCGGGCCATGAAGCGAGCGGTCGCCAACGCGATGCGCATCGGCGCCCAGGGCATCCGGATCAACGTCGCCGGGCGCCTGAACGGGGCGGAGATCGCGCGGGCCGAGTGGTACCGCGAGGGGCGGGTGCCGCTGCACACGCTGCGGGCGGACATCGACTACGGGTTTGCCGAGGCGCGTACCACGTACGGGGTCATCGGCGTGAAGGTCTGGATCTTCAAGGGCGAGGTCTTCGAGCGCCGGACCGAGGTCCAGGAGGCTGTGGCCGAGAAGGCTGCGGTCGCCTGAGGGGAGTGAGAGAACATGCTGCAGCCGACCCGCACCAAGTTCCGTAAGCAGCACAAGGGCCGCAACCGTGGGCTCGCCGAGCGTGGCGGCAAGGTGAGCTTCGGCGACTTCGGGCTGAAGGCCACCACGCGGGGCCGCTTGACGGCGCGCCAGATCGAGGCGGCCCGCCGGGCCATCAGCCGCTACGTGAAGCGTGGCGGAAAGGTCTGGATTCGGGTGTTCCCCGACAAGCCGGTCTCAAAGAAGCCTCTCGAGGTCCGCATGGGTAGCGGTAAGGGCAACGTGGAGTACTGGGTCGCCCTGGTGCAGCCCGGCAAGGTGCTCTACGAGATGGAAGGCGTGCCCGAGGACATCGCGCGCGAGGCCTTCCGGCTGGCGGCCGCGAAGTTGCCAATCAGGACGACGGTCGTGGAGAGGGTGGTGCTCTGATGAACGTGCGCGAGCTGAGGGGGAAGAACGCGGGCGAGCTGAGCGAGGAGCTGCGCGGTCGGCTGCGGGAGCAGTTCAACCTGCGCATGCAGAAGGGCTCGGGGCAGACGCCGCGTCCGCACCTGTTCAAGGCGGTGCGCAGGGAGATCGCCCGGATCAAGACGGTGATGAGCGAGCGCTCCCACGGGAGTGAGAGGTCATGAGCGAGACGACACGCGCACCCCGGACGCTGGTCGGCCGGGTGGTCAGCGACAAGATGGAGAAGAGCGCCACGGTTCTCGTGGAGCGCAAGGTGAAGCACGAGCTCTACGGCAAGTACGTTCGCCGCTCGACGAAGCTGCACGTCCACGACGAGCAGAACGAGTGCCGGGAAGGCGACCTGGTGGAGGTCGTGGAGGGGCGTCCGGTCTCGAAGACGAAGGCCTGGCGTCTGCACCGGGTGGTCGAGCGGGCGCGGTGAAGGCGTCTTCGGATTGATGGTGGTGCTGCCGCGTACGGGTACGGAGGCTGGCGATGATTCAGATGCAGACAACACTGGACGCGGCGGACAACAGCGGCGCGCGGCGGCTCATGTGCATCAAGGTCCTCGGTGGGTCCAAGAGGCGGTATGCCGGCATCGGCGACGTCATCAAGGTCACCGTGAAAGAGGCGATTCCGCGAGGCAAGGTGAAGAAGGGCGAGGTCTACAACGCCGTGGTCGTGCGCACCCGCAAGGGCGTGCGGCGGGCGGACGGGTCGCTCGTGCGGTTCGATGGGAACGCGGCTGTGCTGCTCAACAATCAGCTCCAGCCCATCGGCACGCGTATCTTCGGGCCGGTTACTCGCGAGCTGCGCAGTGAGCGGTTCATGAAGATCATCTCTCTGGCGCCGGAAGTGCTCTGAGGCGGTTGCGATCATGCACAGGATTCGTAAGGGTGATCAGGTCGTCGTCCTGACCGGCAAGGACAGGGGCAAGCGCGGGACGGTTCTGCGCGTGCTCGAGAATGACCGGGTGGTCGTCGAGAACGTGAACGTGGTGAAGCGGCACACTCGCCCGAACCCGATGCGCGGTGCGCAGGGCGGGATCGTGGAGAAGGAGATGCCGATCCACGTTTCGAACGTGGCGCTGTTCAACCCGGGCCCGAAGAAGGCCGACCGGGTGGGATTCCGCACGCTCGAGGACGGCCGCAAGGTCCGGTACTTCAAGTCGAACGGCGAAGTCGTCGACGCGTAGGGGCGCGGCCATGGCAAGACTTCACGAGTACTACCGGGACACCGTCGTCAAGCAGTTGACGGAGAAGTTCCAGTATCCCAACCCGATGCAGGTGCCGCGCATCCTCAAGATCACGCTCAACATGGGCGTGGGCGAGGCGGTGGGTGACCGCAAGGTGCTGGACAACGCGGTGGGGGACATGACGCAGATCGCCGGCCAGAAGCCCGTGATCACGAAGGCGCGCACGTCCATCGCCGGGTTCAAGATCCGGGCCGGCTGGCCCATCGGCTGCAAGGTGACGCTGCGCGGGGAGCGGATGTTCGAGTTCCTCGACCGGCTCATCAACATCGCGATCCCGCGCATCCGGGACTTTCGCGGGTTCAGCGGCCGGGCCTTCGACGGGCAGGGCAACTACAGCATGGGTGTTCGGGAGCAGATCATCTTTCCCGAGATCGACTACGACAAGATCGATACGCTGCGCGGGATGGACATCACCATCACGACCAGCGCCCGGAACGACGAAGAGGGGCGGGCGCTTCTCGCCGCCTTCAACTTTCCCTTCCGGAACTAGCAGATAGGGCAGACGCAATGGCCAAGCTGTCGATGATCAACCGGGACGCGCGGCGGGCGAAGCTGGCGGCGAAGTACGCCGCGCGGCGGGCCGAGCTGAAGACCAAGGCGAAGGACGAGCGGATCAGCGCCGGTGAGCGCGAGGCGGCGCAGCTTGCGCTGCAGAAGCTGCCGCGGGACGCGAGCCCGACGCGCGGCCGCAACCGCTGCCGTGCCACGGGTCGGCCGCACGGTTTTTATCGCAAGTTCGGGCTCGGCCGGAACAAGCTCCGCGAGGCGGCGATGCGCGGGGACGTGCCCGGGCTGGTGAAGGCGAGCTGGTAGGGCGTCGGCGAGAAGGCGCGGGCAGGGGTACAGATCTATGAGCATGCAAGACCCGATCGGCGACATGCTGACGCGGATCCGCAACGGTCAGGCAGCGTCCAAGGTGAAGGTGACGATGCCGTCGTCCAAACAGAAGGTGGCGATTGCCGCCGTGCTGAAGGACGAGGGCTACATCACGGACTTCGCCGTGGAGGACGCGGGCGGCCGCCCGGAGCTGTCGGTCGTCTTGAAGTACTACGAAGGCCGTCCGGTGATCACGACGCTTCAGCGGGTCACCCGCCCGGCGCGCCGGGTCTATGCCGGCAAGTCCGAGCTGCCGCGGGTGCTGGGTGGCCTGGGTGTCACGATCGTGTCCACGCCCCAGGGTGTGATGAGCGATCGCGCCGCGCGGGCCGCCGGCCACGGTGGCGAAGTGATCTGCATCGTGGCGTGACGGAGGAGTCTACATGTCACGGGTAGCCAAGAAGCCGGTGGTTCTGCCGGCCGGGGTTCAGGTCTCGGTGGAAGGACAGCGGCTCAAGGTCCAGGGGGCCAAGGGCAAGCTGGAGTACGACGTCCACCCCGAGGTGGAGATCAAGCTCGACAGCAACGTGCTGAGCTTCGCGCCGAAGGGACCGGAGTCGCGGGCCGACGCGCTTGCCGGAACGACGCGCGCGGTCGTGAGCGGGATCGTCACCGGCGTCAGCAAGGGGTTCGAGCGCAAGCTCAACCTGGTCGGCGTCGGTTATCGCGCCCAGGCTGCGGGCCGTGCGCTCAACCTGACGCTCGGATTTTCGCACCCGGTGAGCTTTCCGGTTCCGGAGGGTGTCACCATCGAAACGCCGACCCAGACGGAGATCGTGATCCGGGGTGCGGACCGCCAGCAGGTGGGGCAGGTCGCCGCTGTGATCCGCCGGTACCGGCCCCCCGAGCCCTACAAGGGCAAAGGGGTCCGCTACTCCGACGAGGTCGTGGTCCGTAAGGAAGCCAAGAAGAAGTAAGGGTCGCCGTCCATGCACGCTAAGAAAGCCGAACGGCTGCGGCGCGCCGCGAAGACGCGGGTGCGCATCCAGGGGAGCGGGTCCTACCGGCTGTGCGTCTATCGCACGCCGCGGCACATCTACGCCCAGGTCATCACCCCGGCGGGCTCCGAGACGCTGGTCAGCGCGTCCACGCTCGACGCGCAGGTGAAGTCCGAGGTCAAAAACGGCGGCAACGTGGACGCGGCGCGCGTCGTCGGCCGCTTCATCGCGGAGCGGGCGCGGGCGAAGGGGATCACCGCGGTGGCCTTCGATCGCTCCGGTTTCAAGTACCACGGCCGCGTGAAGGCCCTCGCCGACGCGGCGCGGGAGCACGGTCTGGAATTCTGAGGTTCGACTGTTATGGCGAATTACGAAGCGGCGCCGAGCCAGGACGACCTGCTGGAGAAGCTGGTCGCCGTGAACCGGGTGGCGAAGGTCGTGAAGGGCGGCCGCCAGTTCGGCTTCACCGCGCTCACGGTGGTGGGTGACGGCAAGGGGCGCGTGGGGCTCGGCCGGGGCAAGGCCCGGGAGGTGCCCGTCGCGATTCAGAAGGCGATGGAGAGGGCGCGCCAGAACCTGCGGCAGGTTCCGCTGCGGGGTACGACGCTCTTCTACCCCACGACCTCCCGCCACGGGGCCGCGAGGGTTTATATGCAGCCCGCTTCCGAGGGTACCGGCATCATCGCCGGCGGCCCCATGCGCGCGGTATTCGAGGTGTTGGGCGTGCGCGACGTGCTCGCGAAGAGCATCGGGTCGTCGAACCCCATCAACGTGGTGCGGGCCACCGTGAAGGGCCTGTTGGACATGCGCTCGCCGGAGCAGGTCGCGGCGAAGCGCGGCAAGACGCTCGAAGAGATCACGGGGTGAGCCATGACTAGCGACACGGGTGCCTCCGGGAAGCTGCGGGTCACGCTGGTGAAGAGCACCGCAGGCCGCCTCGCGAGCCACCGGGCCTGCGTTCGCGGGCTGGGGCTGCGGGGCCTGAACAGCACCGCGCTGGTCGTGGACACGGCCGCCAACCGCGGAATGATCGAGAAGGTCGCGTACCTGCTGAAGGTCGAGGAGCACTGAGCATGCGACTGAACACCCTCTCTCCGGCGCCGGGCTCCAAGTCCGAGCGCAAGCGGGTTGGCCGCGGCATCGGTTCCGGGCTCGGCAAGACTGCCGGGCGTGGGCACAAAGGCCAGTACGCCCGCACCGGGCACAAGCTCGGGCCGGGCTTCGAAGGCGGCCAGATGCCGCTGCAGCGGCGGGTGCCGAAGTCGGGCTTCAAGTCCCTCATCGCCCCGCGGGTCGCCGACGTCCGGTCGTGTGACCTCGCCAGGGTCAGGGCGGACGTGATCGACCTGGAAGCGCTGCTGCTCGCCGGTCTCGTGCCGGCGCGCACGCTGCGGGCCAAGGTGATGCTGAAGGGGACCCTCGAGAAGGCCGTGACCCTGCGCGGAGTGCAGGTGACGAAGGGTGCGCGGGCCGCCATCGAGGCGGCCGGCGGCAAGGTCGAAGACTAGGACGGGGCAAGGCACCGGTGGCCGAGGATCGCATCAGGGCGGGTAGTGGCGTGCCGAAGCTCGGTCAGCTGACCGAGCTCAAGCAGCGCATCCTGTTCCTGTTGGGTGCGCTCGTGGTCTACCGCATCGGGGCGCACATCCCCGTGCCGGGGATCGACCCTGCCGCCCTGCAGGAGCTGTTCAACCAGCAGCGGGGCACGATCCTGGACATGTTCAACATGTTCTCGGGCGGCGCCCTGCGGCGGTTCTCGCTCTTCGCGCTCGGCATCATGCCGTACATCTCGGCCTCCATCATCCTGCAGCTGCTGACGGTGGTGCACCCGAAGCTCGAGCAACTGAAGAAGGAGGGGGAGCACGGGCGGCGCAAGATCAATCAGTACACGCGCTACGGGACGGTCGGCCTGGCCACCTTCCAGGCGCTCGGCGTGGCCATCGCCCTCGAGGGGCAGCAGGCGGCCGGCGCTCACGTGGTGATCGATCCCGGCCTCGGCTTCCGGATGATCGCGGTCATCAGCCTGGTCACCGGGACCATGTTCCTGATGTGGCTCGGCGAGCAGGTCACCGAGCGCGGCATCGGCAACGGCATCTCGATGATCATCTTCGCGGGTATCGTCGCCGGACTGCCGGGCGCCATCGGGGGCACGTTGGAGCTCGCCCGCACCGGGGAGCTGCACACCCTCACGGTGTTCCTGCTCCTCGCGGTGATCCTGGTGGTGACGGGCTTCGTGGTCTTCGTGGAGCGCGGGCAGCGGCGGATCACGGTGAACTACGCAAAGCGCCAGGTCGGCCGGAAGATGTACGCGGGCCAGACCAGCCACCTGCCGCTGAAGGTGAACATGTCGGGCGTGATCCCGCCCATCTTCGCGTCCAGCATCATCCTGTTCCCGTCGTCCGTGGCCAGCTGGTTCGGGTCGGGGGACGGGTTCGGCTGGCTCAAGGACCTGGCGGGGACGCTGTCGCCCGGGCAGCCCCTGTACGTGCTGATCTACACGATCGCCATTGCCTTCTTCGCGTTCTTCTACACCGCCCTCGTGTTCAACCCAAAGGAGACGGCGGAGAACCTGAAGAAGTCGGGGGCGTTCATTCCCGGGATCCGGCCGGGCGACCAGACGGCGCGCTACGTCGACGGGGTGATGAGCCGGCTGACGCTCGCGGGGGCGATCTACCTGGTGGCGGTGTGTCTGCTGCCGGAGTTCATGATCCTGAACTGGAACGTGCCGTTCTATTTCGGTGGCACCTCGCTCCTGATCGTGGTGGTGGTGGTGATGGACTTCATGGCGCAGGTCCAGGCGCACCTGATGTCTCACCAGTATGAGGGCCTTCTGAAGAAGGCCAACCTGAGAGGTTTCGGACGCGTCGGGGCGCCACGCTAGGCGGCCGGTGCGGGAGGCGCAGCGATGAAAGTCAGGGCATCGGTCAAGAAGGTCTGCCGCAAGTGCAAGATCATCCGTCGCAAGGGCGTGGTCCGGGTGATCTGCTCGGACCCGAAGCACAAGCAGCGGCAGGGTTGAGCCGTCAGGCAGTAAGGGTTTGAACGAAGGGCGCTAACGCGGTACACTTTCCCGCTTTCCGCGGGCGTCCGTACACACAGGAGAGAGGGGCAGATGGCCCGTATCGCTGGCATCAACCTTCCCGCGAACAAGCACACGCGGATCGCGTTGACCTACATCTTCGGCATCGGGCACACCCGCGCCGGGCTCATCTGCGAGCGGGCCGGCATCGAGCCGGCGCGCAAGCTGAGGGAGCTCTCGGAAGAGGAGCTCGACCGGCTGCGCGCCGAGGTCGGGAGATTCCCGGTCGAGGGTGACCTGCGGCGCGAAGTCTCCATGAGTATCAAGCGTCTGATGGACCTCGGGTGTTACCGGGGGATCCGCCACCGCCGCGGGCTGCCGGTGCGGGGCCAGCGTACTCGGACCAACGCGCGCACCCGCAAGGGTCCGCGCCGGATGATCAAGAAGTAGACGGGGTGAGTTTCCGGTATGGTGAAGCCTAAGGCGGCGGCACGCACTCGCAAGAAGGTCAAGAAGAACGTGGTGGACGGCGTGGCGCACGTCCACGCGTCCTTCAATAACACCATCATCACGATCAGCGACCGACAGGGCAACACGCTGGCGTGGGCGACCTCGGGGGGCAGCGGTTTCCGCGGCTCGCGCAAGAGCACGCCCTTCGCCGCTCAGGTGGCCGCGGACCGCGTGGGTCAGGTGGTGAAGGAATACGGGATGAAGAACGTGGAGGTGCGGGTCAAGGGGCCCGGCCCTGGGCGCGACGCCGCGGTGCGGGCGCTCAACAACGCCGGTTTCCGCGTGACCAGCATTTCAGACGTGACCCCGATCCCCCACAACGGGGTTCGTCCCCCGAAGAAGCGCCGCGTCTGAGGCAGGAGGCGAGCTTGGCCAGGTACATCGGAGCGAAGTGTCGCTTGTGCCGTCGGGAGGGCGCGAAGCTCTTCCTCAAGGCGGAGAAGTGCTTCACGAGCAAGTGTCCGTTCGAGTCGCGGGGCTTTCCCCCGGGGCAGCACGGGCAGCGTCGCACGCGGGTGTCGGACTACGCCTCCCAGCTGCGCGAGAAGCAGAAGCTGCGGCGGGTCTACGGGATGCTGGAGCGGCAGTTCCGCCGCTACTACGCCGAGGCCGACCAGCGCAAGGGCTCGACCGGCGAGAACCTGCTGAAGCTCCTCGAGAGCCGGCTGGACTGCGTCGTGCACCGGATGGGCTTCGCGGCCTCGCGTACCGAGGCGCGCCAGCTGGTCCGGCACAACGGGATCACGGTGAACGGGCGCAAGCTCAACATCCCCTCGTTCCAGGTGCGTCCGAACGACGTGGTGGCGGTGTCCGAGCGTGCGCGCCAGCAGTTGCGGATCCAGGCGGCCATGCAGATGGCCCAACAGCGCGGCTTCCCGGAATGGGTGGACGTGGACCCCAAGGAGTTGAAAGGGGTCTTCAAGAACGTTCCGGATCGCAGCGACTTGCCGTCGGAGATCAACGAGCACCTCGTGGTCGAGTTGTACTCCAAGTAGGCGCCAGCCCGGAGACGTGCGATGCAGTCGAATCTGACAGAGCTCCTCAGACCGCGTCTGGTCGAGGTGAAGCCGCTTGGCGGGCATGTGTCGAAGCTTGCGGTGGAGCCCCTCGAGCGGGGGTTCGGCCACACGCTCGGCAATGCGCTGCGCCGCGTCCTGCTGTCTTCGATCCCGGGGGCTGCGGTGGTCGAGGTGGATGTGGACAACGTCCTGCACGAGTACACCACCATCGAGGGTGTGCAGGAGGACGTGACGGAGATCCTGCTGAACCTCAAGGGGCTTGCGATCAAGATGCACGCCCGGGACGAGGCGACGCTGTCCCTGAGCAAGAAGGGGCCGGGGGAGGTCCGGGCGAGCGACATCGCGCTCGACCACGACGTGGAGATCGTCAACCCCGATCACCTGATCGCGCACCTGACGAAGGCCGGCCAGCTGTCGATGACCCTGAAGGTGGTCCGGGGCCGTGGCTATCAGCCCGCCGCGGTACGCTTGAGCGAGCAGTCTGCGGACCGCCCCATCGGGAAGCTGCTGCTGGATGCCTCCTTCAGTCCGGTGCGCCGGGTGTCGTACGCGGTGGAGAACGCGCGCGTCGAGCAGCGCACCGATCTGGACCGTCTGGTGATCGAGCTCGAGACCAACGGGACCATCGAGCCGGAGGATGCGGTACGGCGTGCCTCGCGCGTGCTGCAGGATCAGCTGTCGGTGTTCGTCGACCTGAGCGGGGAGGCGAAGCCGGCGATGCCGGAGCTGGGCAGCCAGCCCGGTGTCGACCCGATCCTGCTGCGCCCGGTGGACGACCTGGAGCTGACGGTTCGTTCGGCGAACTGCCTCAAGGCCGAGGGCATCTTCTACGTCGGTGACCTGATTCAGAGGACCGAGGTGGAGCTGCTCAAGACGCCGAACCTCGGTAAGAAGTCGCTGACCGAAATCAAGGACGTGCTGGCCTCGCGCGGCCTGTCCCTCGGGATGCGGCTCGAGAACTGGCCCCCCGTGGGGCTTTACGAAAAGGATTCCGGGGACTGAGCGCGTGAGCGGCTCGGGCTTCGAAACCAGCATCAGGAACGATTCCCATGCGACACCGTAACAGTGGCCGAGCGCTGAGCCGTACCGGTGCCCACCGGCGGGCCATGTTCCGCAACATGAGCGCGTCGTTGTTCCGGCACGAGTTGATCCGCACGACCCTGCCGAAGGCCAAGGAGCTCCGCAGCATCGCCGAGCCCCTGATCACGATGGCCAAGGAGGACAGCGTGCACCACCGTCGGCTGGCGTTTGCCCGCCTGCGGGACCGGGAGGTGGTGACCAAGCTCTTCAACGAGCTGGGGCCGCGCTATCGGGCGCGTCCCGGCGGCTACCTGCGGATCCTGAAGATCGGCTACCGCGCCGGCGACAACGCCCCGATGGCCCTGGTCGAGCTGGTCGACCGCCCGGAGGTGGCGGCGGAGCAGCCCGCCAGCTGAGCCAGACGGTGACGCGAAGTCTCGAGAGGCCGGGCAATGCCCGGCCTCTGCGTTTCGGGGGTCAAGGAACCCCCTTGACGGGGGTTGACGGGCTTCCGTTGTCCGGGGTTACCGGGGCGCGAGCTTGCGCTTGAGGATCTCGTTCAGCTGGCCGGGGTTGGCCTTGCCCCCCGAGACCTTCATGACCTGGCCGACGAAGAACCCCAGGAGCTTGTCCTTGCCCGCGCGGTAGCCGGCGACCTGCTCGGGGTTGGCGGCCATGACCTGGTCCACCAGGCGCTCGATGGCGCCGGTGTCCGTGACCTGGCGCAGGCCCCGTCGCTCGATGATGGCCTCGGCGTCGCCTTCACCGGCCCACATCGCCTCGAAGACCTCCTTCGCGATCTTCCCGGAGATGGTCCCGTCGGCGATCCGGCGCAGCAGCCCGCCCAGGGCCTCGGGGCCCACCGGGCTCGCCGTGACCTCGAGACTGCCCTTGTTGAGGGCGCCGGAGAGCTCGCCCATGACCCAGTTGGCGGCGATCTTCGGTTCCCCCCCGGCGGCCCGCAGGGTGGACTCGTAGAAGTCCGCCATCTCGCGGGTCGCGGTGAGCACCCCGGCGTCATAGGGCGACAGTCCGTAGTCCCGGGTGAAGCGGGCCTTGCGGGCGTCCGGCAACTCGGGCAGCGTCGCCTTCACCTCCTCGACGAAGGACTCCTCCAGGACGAGCGGCAGCAGGTCGGGGTCGGGGAAGTAGCGGTAGTCGTTCGCTTCCTCCTTGCTGCGCATGGGCCGCGTCTCCCCCCGGTCGGGGTCGTACAGGCGCGTCTCCTGCTGGACCGTACCGCCCGACTCGAGCAGCGTGATCTGGCGCTCGACCTCGTACTGGATCGCCCGCTCCACGAAGCGGAAGGAGTTCAGGTTCTTGATCTCGGCGCGGGTGCCGTAGGTCGACTGCCCCCGCGGGCGCACGGAGACGTTGGCGTCGCAGCGGAAGGAGCCTTCCTGCATGTTGCCGTCGCAGATCTCCAGATAGCGCACCAGGGCGTGCAGCCGCTTCATGTACGCCACCGCCTCGCGGGGGGAGCGCAGGTCCGGCTCGGAGACGATCTCCAGCAGCGGCGTGCCGGCACGGTTCAGGTCGATCCCGGTGAGCCCGTGGAAGTCCTCGTGCAGCGACTTCCCGGCGTCCTCCTCCAGGTGCGCCCGGGTGATGCCGACCCGCTTCGTGCTGCCGTCCTCGAGCTCGATGTCGAGGTGCCCGCCTGCCACCACGGGCAGCTCGTACTGGCTGATCTGGTAGCCCTTGGGCAGGTCGGGGTAGAAGTAGTTCTTGCGCGCGAAGACGGAGCGGCGCGCGACCTCGGCGCCGACGGCGAGCCCGAACTTCACGGCCATGCGCACGGCGCCCTCGTTGAGCACCGGGAGCACGCCCGGCAGCCCGAGGTCCACGGCGCAGGCCTGGGTGTTCGGCTCGGCGCCGAAGGCGGTGGACGCGCCCGAGAAGATCTTGCTGCGCGTGGCGAGCTGGGCGTGGATCTCGAGCCCGATGACGGTTTCCCAGTCCATGTGTGTCACTCGAATCCCGGCGGCACGCGCTGGTGCCAGTCCGTGAGTTGCTGGTAGCGGTGGCCGACGTTCAGGAGCCGGGCCTCCGAGAAGTAGTCGCCGATCACCTGCAGGCCCACCGGCAGCCCGTCGACGAAGCCGGCGGGCAAGGCGATTGCAGGCAGCCCCGCGAGGTTGACGGCGATGGTGTAGATGTCCGAGAGGTACATCTGCACCGGGTCGCTCGTCTTCTCGCCGAGCCGGAAGGCGGTCGATGGGGAGGTCGGGCCCACCAGCACGTCGACCTCCGCGAACGCCCGGCGGAAGTCGTCGGCGATCAGGCGGCGGACCTGCTGCGCCTTGAGGTAATAGGCGTCGTAGTAGCCCGCCGACAGGGCGTAGGTGCCGATCATGATCCGGCGCTTCACCTCGGCCCCGAAGCCCTCGGAGCGCGAGCGCTTGTAGAGGTCCTCGAGGCCCTTCGGCTCCGCGCAGCGGTGGCCGTAGCGCACGCCGTCGTAGCGGGAGAGGTTCGAGGAGCACTCGGCCGGGGCCACCACGTAGTAGACGGGGACCGCGAGGGAGCTGTTCGGCAGGCTCACCTCCCGCACCCGTGCCCCGAGCCCCTCGAGCTCGCGCACCGCCGCCTCCACCACCGCGCTCACGCGGGGGTCGAGCCCCTCGCCGAAGTACTCCTTCGGCAGCCCCACCCTGAGGCCGTCGAGCGGCGCCTCGAGGGCCCCCACGTAGTCGTCCACCGGCCGGTCGAGGCTGGTGGAATCCCGTGGGTCGAAGCCGGCCATGGCCGAGAGGAGCCAGGCCGCGTCCTCGGCGCTGCGGGCAAACGGCCCGCCCTGGTCCAGGCTCGAGGCGAAGGCCACCATCCCGTACCGGGAGACCCGTCCGTAGGTGGGCTTCAGGCCCGTGAGCCCGGTGAGGGCGGCGGGCTGGCGGATGGACCCCCCCGTGTCGGTGCCTGTGGCGACGGGGACGAGGCGGGCGGCCACCGCGGCGGCCGAGCCGCCGGAGGACCCGCCGGGCACCCGCCCCGGGTCCCAGGGGTTGCGCACGGGCCCGTAGAAGCTGGTCTCGCTCGACGAGCCCATCGCGAACTCGTCCATGTTGGTCTTGCCGAGCGTCACCATGCCCGCCGCCGCCACGCGCTCCACGACCGTGGCGTCGTACGGGGCGACGAAGGGGTCGAGCATGCGCGACCCGCAGGAGGTGCGCACGCCCAGGGTGCAGAAGATGTCCTTGTGGGCCATCGGGATCCCGGTGAGCGGGCCCGCCGCGCCGGCCGCGCGGCGGCGGTCGGCCTCGCGGGCCTGGCTCAGGGCCTGCTCCCCGGTGACCGTGACGAAGCTGTTGAGCTGCCCGTCCAACCGGGCGATGCGCCCGAGGAAGTGGCGGGTGAGCTCCTCGCTGGAGACCTCCCGGCGGTCCAGGGCGGCGGCAATCTCGGCTATGGAACGGTTGTGCATTCGGGTCTTACCAGACTCCAGCAGATTGAATCATCGGTCTTGCGCCGGCTCCGGGCGGCTTCCCCGGGCACGGTCCGGCGGCACGTCCCGCCGGACTGTGCCGCCGCCCTCTATTCGATGACGCGGGGCACGAGGTAGAGCCCGGCCTCGGTCAGGGGGGCCGTGGACTGGAAGAGCTCGCGCTGGTCCGTCTCGGTCACCGCGTCGGGTCTCAGGCGCTGGTGGGCATCCAGGGGGTGGGCCATGGGCGGCACGCCCTCCGTGTCCACGCGCTGCAGCTGCTCCACGAGGTTCAGGATGCTCGAGAGCTCCCGGACGTAGCGGGGGATGTCCTCTTCGGCCAGGGCGAGCCGGGCCAGGTGGGCGATGTTCTCGACGTCCTTTCCACTGAGGGGCATAGGGGTATGTCCGGGCTTTCGACGGTGGCCGGGTTGCCGGCAAAAATGGCCGCTGATAGAGTATTGGGCTCCCGCGCCGGCTGACGACGGACCGTTGTCAGGCGACCCACCCGCGCATTATATCGCCTCTTCCTGCACTATCGGCCCACTGCCCGGACCCGTCCTATGTTTCTCAAGAGCCTCAGGGGTTTCTTCTCCAACGACCTTTCGATCGATCTCGGCACCGCCAACACGCTCATCTACGTGCGGGGCCAGGGCATCGTCCTGAACGAGCCCTCCGTGGTGGCCATCCGCCACGAGCGGGGCCCCGGCGGCGCCAAGACGATCGCTGCGGTCGGCAACGACGCGAAACGCATGCTCGGGCGCACGCCGGGCCACATCACGGCGATCCGGCCGATGCGCGACGGCGTCATCGCGGACTTCACCGTGACGGAGAAGATGCTCCAGCACTTCATCCACAAGGTGCACGCGAATCGCTTCCTGCGGCCGAGCCCGCGGGTGCTGGTGGGCGTGCCGAGCGGCTCGACCCAGGTGGAGCGCCGGGCGATCCGGGAATCCGCCGGCGGGGCCGGGGCGCGCGAGGTCTACCTGATCGAGGAGCCCATGGCCGCGGCCATCGGCGCGGGTCTGCCGGTGAGCGAGGCGAGCGGCTCAATGGTGGTGGACATCGGCGGCGGCACCACGGAGGTCGCGGTCATCTCCCTGAACGGCATCGTCTACGCCGCCTCGGTCCGTATCGGGGGCGACCGTTTCGACGAGGCCATCATCAACTACGTGCGCCGCAACTACGGCAGCCTCATCGGTGAGGCGACGGCCGAGCGCGTGAAGCACGAGATCGGGTCGGCCTACCCGGGGAACGAGCTGCGGGAGATCGAGGTCCGCGGCCGCAACCTGGCCGAGGGTGTGCCCCGCAGCTTCATGCTGAACAGCAACGAGATCCTGGAGGCCCTCCAGGAGCCCCTGTCCGGGATCGTGAGCGCGGTGAAGACCGCGCTCGAGCAGACCCCTCCCGAGCTGGGGGCGGACGTGGCCGAGCGCGGGATGGTGCTCACCGGTGGCGGCGCGCTCCTGCGCGACCTCGACCGGCTGTTGATGGAGGAGACCGGCCTGCCCGTGATCATCGCCGAGGACCCGCTCACCTGCGTTGCGCGCGGGGGTGGACGGGCCCTCGAGATGATGGACGAAAAGGGCGTGGACGTGTTCGCCAGCGAGTAGGACCCTCTCACCCATAGCCCCGGCCAAGCCCCTGTTCTCGCCCGGCCCCGCCCTCAGCCTGCGGCTGGTGGCGTTCGTCCTGGCGTCCCTCGTGCTGATGACGGTCGACCACCGTTACCGGCACCTGGAGGTGGTGCGGGCGGGCCTGTCGGTCCTGGTCCTGCCGCTGCAGCTCGCGGTGAACGCGCCGTTCCAGCTCGCCCAGTGGGCGAGCGACCGTCTCGCGACCCGGCGTTCGCTGATGGACGAGAACGCCCGGTTGCGCGCCGAGCGCCTGCTCATCGATGCGCGCCTCGGGCGGTTCTCGGACCTCGAGGCCGAGAACAGGCGGCTGCGCGAGCTGCTGGACTCCTCCTCGCGGGTCGGGGAGCGGGTCCTGGTCGCCGAAGTGATGGCGGTCGACATGGACCCCTTCTCGCACAAGATCCTGCTGAATCGCGGCTCGCGGGACGGCGCCTTCCTCGGTCAGCCCCTCATCGACGCGAACGGGGTGATGGGACAGGTGGTGCACGTGACGCCGTTCTCCTCCACCGCGCTCCTGGTCACCGACCCCAACCACGCCCTGCCCGTGCAGGTCACGCGCAACGGGCTGCGGGCGATCGCCATCGGCCGCGGGGTGAGCAGCGGCCTCGAGCTTGCGCACATGCCGCTCAACGCGGACGTGCGGGTCGACGACCTGGTGGTGACCTCGGGGCTCGACGGGAGATTCCCCTCCGGATACCCGGTGGGCCGCGTGAGTCAGGTGCGCCTGGACACCGGACGGCCGTTCGCCGAGGTCCGCGTGGAGCCCTCGGCCCACATGGAGCGCAACCGCGAGGTCCTGCTGGTCTGGGGCGCGGGGCAGGGGCCGGGCGAGGTGGCCCGGACCCCGGCCAACCCGGGGAAGGGGTTGTGAGCCCGCCGTCGCCTCGCCGGGGCACCGTCACCATCGCCGTGAGCTTTCTCGTGGCGCTGATGCTGACCGCGCTGCCGCTCCCCCACTGGGCCGAGCCCTGGCGACCCGCCTGGGTGACGCTGGTGCTCGCCTACTGGGTGCTCGCGCTCCCGCACCGCGTGGGTGTCGGCGTGGGGTGGGGGCTCGGCCTCCTGCTCGACGTGTTGACCGGGGCCCTCCTCGGGCAGCACGCGCTCAGCCTCTCTCTGGTGGCGTTCCTCGCGTTGCGCCTGCACCAGCGCCTGCGCGTGCTCTCGCCCTGGGAGCAGGGCGTCAGCATCTTCCTCCTCGTCGTCCTCGACCGGGCGCTCTCGCTGTGGGTCACCGGGATCCAGGGCATGCCGACCGAGGCGCGGGCGATCTGGGCCCCGGCGCTGACCAGCACGCTCCTCTGGCCCTGGCTGTTCGTGGTCCTGCGCGACGTGCGCCGCCGCTATCAGGTCTCCTAGGCCCCGGACGCCCTGAGCCGTGCGTCTGGACAGCCGAATGCGGGACCGGAAGCAGGAATCCCTGCTGGTGACGAACCGGCTCGTGCTCGCCCTCGTCGGCGTGGTTCTGCTGATCGGGGCCCTGCTCGGGCGGCTGTTCTATCTCCAGGTCGTCAGCCACGACCACTTTGCCACCCTGTCCGAGGACAACCGGGTCAAGCTGGTGCCGGTGCCACCGACACGCGGGCAGGTCTACGACCGGCACGGCGTGCTGCTGGCCCACAACCAGCTGTCCTTCGGCCTCGAGGTGACCCCGGAGTCGGTGCCGGACATGGAGCGCGCGCTCGCGGACCTCGGGGAGGTGATCGAGGTCCGGGCCGGGGAGCTCACCCGCTTCCGCTCGCTCCTCAAGCGCCGGAGGCGCTTCGAGAGTGCGCCGCTACGCCTCAACCTGAGCGAGGAGGAGGTGGCCCGGTTCGCCGTGAACCGCCATCGCTTCCCCGGCTTTGACGTGGAGGCCCGGCTCACCCGGTACTATCCCCTCGGGGTCTCGTCGGCGCACGTGGTGGGTTACGTGGGCCGGATCGACGAGCAGGAGCTGCAGACGCTGGACGGCGCCGATTACGCCGGCACCACCCACATCGGCAAGACCGGGGTCGAGAAGGCGTACGAAGAGTCCCTGCACGGGCGGGTGGGCTACGAGCAGGTCGAGGCCAACGCGGCAGGGCGTCTCCTGCGCGTGCTCTCGCACCGCCCGGCGGTGTCGGGCAAGGACGTTTATCTGCACGTGGACATGTCCCTGCAGCTCGCCGCCGAGGAGGCCCTGGGGGCGGAGAACGGGGCGGTGGTGGCGATCGAGCCGCACACCGGCGCGGTCCGGGCCCTGGTCAGCCGGCCGGGCTTCGACCCCAATCCCTTCGTCAACGGCATCGACGTGGCGAGCTACCGGGCCCTGCAGAGCGCCCGGGAGCGGCCCCTGTACAACCGGGCCTTGCGCGGGCAGTACCCGCCGGGCTCGACGGTGAAGCCCTTCATGGCGCTGGCGGGGCTCTTCTACAACGTCGGGCTGGCGACCGGGGCCACCTACTGCCGCGGCTCCTTCAGCCTTCCGGGGGTACGCCACGTCTTCCGGGACTGGAAGAGGGGCGGGCACGGCCGGGTCGACCTGAATCTGGCGATCATGCGGTCCTGTGACGTCTACTTCTACGAGATGGCGCTCGCGCTCGGGATCGACCGGATGCACGAGTTCATGTCGGGCTTCGGCTTTGGCCAGCCGACCGGCATCGACGTAGGGGGCGAGCTCCCGGGCCTGATGCCCTCGACCGAGTGGAAGAAGACCCGCCGGGGCCAGAACTGGTATCTGGGGGAGACGGTCAACGCAGGGATCGGCCAGGGCTACTGGCTCGCCACCCCCGTTCAGCTCGCGACCGCGGCGGCAGCCATGGCCACGCGGGGGCAGCGGGTGGAGCCGCGGGTCGCCCGGGCGGTGGTGGACCCGGCGACCGGGCGGATGACGCCGGTCACGACGCGCACGAGGCACACCGGCCCGCCGGAATCGAGCCGGTTCTGGGACAAGGTCATCGAGGCCATGGTGAACGTTGTCCACAGCCCCGGGGGCACGGCGCTGCGCGTTGGCGCCGACGCCCGCTACCGGATTGCCGGCAAGACCGGTACCGCACAGGTGTTCTCCCTGCGGGGCGGCAAGTACAACGAGAAGACGGTGGAGAAGCACCTGCGGGACCACGCCCTGTTCATCGCCTTCGCGCCGGCCGAGGACCCCCGGATCGCGGTCGCGGTGCTGGTGGAGAACGGCGGCGGCGGGTCGCGCACGGCGGCGCCGGTCGCGCGCAAGGTCATGGACCACTACCTGCTCGGGGGCACGGGGGCGTCCACCGCGGACCCCCTCACCGGGGCCGCAGAGGACGAGGAGGAAGGGGAGTGAGCCTCCTTCCCGACGACCGGGCGAGCCGCCTGATGCAGGCCCCGCTGCACCTGGACGTGCCGCTGCTCACGGGGATCCTCCTGCTCTCCGCCCTCGGGGGGGTGATCCTCTACTCCGCGAGCGGCCAGAGTCTCGACGTGTTGTTGCGCCAGGGTCTGCGCCTCGGTCTCGCCCTGGCCGTGATGGTGTTCGTCGCCCAGGTCCCGCCCCAACTGATGTTCCGCTGGGCCCCCTGGCTGTACGTCGCGGGGGTTCTCCTTCTGGTCGCGGTGATGGTGGCGGGGGACGTGGGCAAGGGTGCCCAGCGCTGGCTCGACCTGAAGTTCCTGCGCTTTCAGCCTTCGGAACTGGTCAAGGTCACCGTGCCCCTGATGCTCGCCCGCGTTCTCTCCGAAGGCCCCCTGCCGCCGAGCGTCCTCCGGGTGGCCGGCGCGGCCCTCCTGGTCCTCCTGCCCACCGCCCTGATTGCCCGGCAGCCGGACCTGGGCACTGCGCTCCTGGTGGGCTCCTCGGGGGCCTTCGTGCTGTTCCTCGCCGGCCTGCGCTGGCGCCTCATCGGCCTGCTGGTGGGCGCCATCGCCGCCGCGGCCCCGGTCGCCTGGATGTTCCTGCGGGATTACCAGCGCCAGCGCGTGCTGACCTTCCTCGACCCGCAGAACGACCCCCTGGGCTCGGGCTACCACATCATCCAGTCCAAGATCGCCATCGGCTCCGGCGGGGTCTACGGGAAAGGGTGGCTCAACGGCACCCAGTCGCACCTGGACTTCCTGCCCGAGCGCGCCACGGACTTCATCTTCGCCGTGGTGAGCGAGGAGTTCGGGCTGCTGGGGGTGGGAGTGCTGCTCGCCCTCTACCTGTACATCATCGCGCGCGGTCTCTACGTCGCATCCAGGGCCCAGGAGCCCTTCGGCCGCCTTCTGGGTGGCAGTCTGGTCCTGACTTTTTTCGTGTACGTCTTCGTCAACGTGGGGATGGTGACCGGCCTCTTGCCGGTCGTGGGGGTGCCGCTGCCGCTGGTGAGTTACGGGGGGACCTCGCTCGTGACGGTGATGGCGGGCTTCGGTATCCTGATGGCGGTGTATTCCCACCAGCGGCCGGTTGATCGTTGACCAGCGGTGAAGACCTTGCCACGAGCGTCCGAGCAGTGCCGGCTGTGCCCCGAGGCGCGTCACGGCCACGGCGGGTGCGGGCCCCGAGTCCGGGCCCGGCGGGTGCTCGCGGCGGCACTGCTCGCTGCGCCTGCACTCCTCGCCGCGCCCGGGCTTCTCGCCGGAGCGGGCGGCGTGCTCGGCCTGCCCGGTGTGTCGGGGTTCCTGGAGGAGGTGTCCGAGCGCTACGGCTATCCTCGGGCGGAGCTGGAAGGGGTGCTCGCCCGGGCCGAGGTGCAGCCCTCCGTGCTCGAGGCGATCGCCCGACCGGCCGAGGCGAAGCCCTGGCACGAGTACCGACGCATCTTCCTCACCCGGGAGCGGGTCACGGGCGGCGCCGCGTTCTGGCGCGACCAGGCTGCGGCACTCGAGCAGGCGAGCCGCCGGTATGGCGTCGCACCCGAGGTGATCGTCGCGATCATCGGGGTGGAGACCCGCTACGGCCGGAACACCGGCGGTTACCGGGTTCTGGACGCCCTCGCCACGCTGGCCTTCCAGTACCCGCGCCGGGCCGAGTTCTTTCGCAAGGAGCTCGAGAACTTCCTCGTGCTGACGCGGGAAGAGGGCCTGTCGCCGCTGGAGCCCCGGGGCTCCTACGCGGGTGCGATGGGCATCCCCCAGTTCATGCCGAGCAGCTACCGGAGCCACGCCGTGGACCTCGACTCCGACGGGCGCCGGGACATCTGGGGCAACCCCGCGGATGCCGTCGGCAGCGTCGCCAGCTATCTGCGCGCCCACGGTTGGGAGCCGGGAGGGCCGGTGGCCTGGCCAGCGACAGCCGTCGGGCCGGAGGCCGCGCAGTTGGCCCGGGCGGGCCTGAGGCCGAGCCTCACGGCAGCCCGCCTTGCGGAGGCTGGCGTGCAGTTCCCGGGCGAGCTGCGCCCCGACGGACTGGCCACCCTGGTCGAGCTGGAGGCCCGGGATGGCCCCGAATACTGGGTGGGCCTGCAGAACTTCTACGCCATCACGCGCTACAACCACAGCCCGCTCTATGCCATGGCGGTGCACCTCTTGTCGCAGGAAATCAAGGCAGCTCGCGGGTCGGGGAGGACCTGAGGCCTTGAAGCCGCCGCTCAACCGTCCGGCTGCCCCTCGCTACCCGGACCCGCTCCTTCGGAGGCAATCCAGGACCATGATGCCCATCCGGTCTCTCGTCACCGTGTCCCTCTTGGCCGTGGCCAGTCTGGCCGGGGCCGCCCCCACCGGCGCGCCAGCGCCTGCCGCGCCCGCTCCGGTGGCCGCCCCCGCGCCGGCAAAGCCCGTGGCCACGCCGGCCTCCGCCGTGATCGCCCCGCCCACGGGCGCGCCGGTCGCGAAACCGGCCGCCCCCGCGCCGGGCGCGCCCGCCGCGGCGTCCCCCGCGCCGGTGACACCGGTCGTCGCGGCCAGGGCCCACCTGCTCCTCGACTTCCACACCGGCCAGGTGCTGAGCGAGCAGAACGCGGACGCCCGCCTGGAGCCCGCCAGCCTCACCAAGATCATGACGGCCTACGTCGTCTTCGACGCGCTGAAGAACGGCAAGATCCGGATGTCGGACCAGGTCGTCATCAGCGAGCGGGCCTGGAAGATGGGCGGCTCGCAGATGTTCATCGAGGTGGGCAAGCAGGTCTCCGTGGAGGACCTGCTGAAGGGGATGGTGATCCAGTCCGGCAACGACGCGTCGGTCGCCCTCGCCGAGCACGTCGCCGGCAGCGAGGACGTGTTCGCCAGCCTGATGAACCGGCACGCCGAGCGTCTGGGGATGGTGAACAGCCACTTCACCAACGCGAGCGGCCTGCCCGACCCGGCCCTGTACACGTCGGCCCGTGACCTGGCGACCCTCGGTGCCGCGCTGGTGCGGGACTTCCCCGAGTACTACCCGCTGCACGCGATGCGGGAGTTCACCTTCAACAACATCGTGCAGCAGAACCGCAACCGGCTCCTCGGCCTGGAGGCGGGGGTGGACGGCATCAAGACCGGCCACACCGCGACGGCGGGCTACTGCCTGGTGGTCTCCGGCGAGCGCGACAGCATGCGCCTGGTCGGGGTGCTGATGGGCGCCGAGAGCGAGAAGGTGCGCACCGCCGAGGCCCGCAAGCTGCTCGGTTTCGGCTTTCGCTTCTTCGAGGGCCAGAAGCTCCACGCCGCCAATGTCTCGCTCGCCCGGACCCGGGTCTGGAAGGGCGAGGTGAAGGAGCTCGACGTGGGGGTGGCCAGCGACCTCCTGGTGACGGTGCCCCGGGGGCAGGCGGGCAAGGTGTCCGAGACCCTGGAGTTGAACCCCAGGATCGTGGCCCCGCTGCGCAAGGGGGACACCGTCGGCACGGTGAAGGTCCTGTTCGCGGGCAAGGAGCTGGCGAGCCGGCCGCTCGTCGCGCTGCGCAACGTCGAGCAGGGGGGCTTCGTGCGCCGCTGGGTCGACGCCGCCTGGCTCTGGTGGAAGGGGTAGGGGAGCGAGGCCCCCGAGGGGGGCCCCGTGGTGCTGGTGACCGCGACCTACCTGGCCGTGGGCAGCGTCGCCGGGGTGCTGGCGGGGCTGCTCGGGGTCGGGGGCGGGCTCGTCATCGTCCCGGCCCTCGCGTGGGTCTTCCAGGAGTCCGGCTTTCCCGCTTCGGCCGTGATGCACATGGCCGTCGGGACCTCCCTGGCCACCATCGTCGCCACCGCCGCGTCCTCCGTGCGGGCCCACCACGCGCGAGGGGCGGTGCGCTGGGCGCTCGCCGCGCGCCTTGCCCCCGGGGTGATGGCCGGCGCCCTGGCCGGGGCGGCTCTGGCGGCAGGGCTCTCGACCCGCTGGATGACCGGGCTGTTCGGGTTGCTCGAGGTCCTGATCGGGGGCTACATGCTCGCGAAGCAGGAGCGGGGCCCGGCCGAAGCGGGCGGCCCGATGCCCGGGACGCTTGCCGTCGCGCTCGCGGGTGCCGTGATCGGCACGGTGTCGGGGGTGGCGGGGATCGCCGGCGGGACGCTCACGGTGCCGCTCCTGGTGCGCTGGCGCGTTCCGGTCGCCCAGGCGATCGCGACCTCTGCCGCCGTGGGCCTGCCCATCGCGATCTCCGGGGGTCTCGGCTTCGTCGCCACCGGTTGGGACGCGGCCCTGCCGCGGGGGAGCCTGGGGTATGTCTATCTGCCCGCGGTCCTCGGGATCGCGCTCGCCAGCGTCAGCTTCGCGCCCCTCGGGGCGCGGCTGGCGCATCGGCTGCCGACAGGGGTGCTGCGGCGGGTCTTCGCCGTCTTCCTGCTGCTGGTGGGGACGCGACTGCTGCTGAGCGCGATCTCGTCCGCCTGATCGCCGGGGCCCCCGCGGGCCCGCGCCCACACGGGCCGGATGCGCTTGCGGGCCTTCAGGCCTGCCGGCGCATCGAGTCGAAGAACTCGGCGTTCAGCTTGGTGGCCTTGACGCGCTCGAGCAGGAACTCCATCGCCTGGATCTCGTCCATCGGCTGCAGCAGCTTGCGCAGGATCCAGGTCTTCTGGAGGATGTCGGGCGCGAGCAGGAGCTCCTCCTTGCGGGTGCCCGAGCGGTTGATGTTGATGGCGGGGTAGACCCGGCGCTCGGCGATCTTCCGCTCCAGGTGCACCTCCATGTTGCCGGTGCCCTTGAATTCCTCGTAGATCACGTCGTCCATGCGCGAACCGGTGTCGATGAGCGCGGTGGCGAGGATGGTGAGGCTGCCGCCTTCCTCGATGTTGCGCGCCGCGCCGAAGAAGCGCTTCGGGCGCTGCAGGGCGTTGGCGTCGACGCCGCCTGTCAGGACCTTGCCCGAGGCCGGGACGACCGTGTTGTGGGCCCGGGCGAGGCGGGTGATGGAGTCGAGCAGGATGACCACGTCCTTCTTGTGCTCGACCAGGCGCTTTGCCTTCTCGATCACCATGTCGGCGACCTGCACGTGGCGGGTCGCCGGCTCGTCGAAGGTGCTGGCGACCACCTCGCCGCGCACGGAGCGCTGCATCTCGGTGACCTCCTCGGGCCGCTCGTCGATGAGCAGCACGATGAGGTAGCACTCCGGGTGGTTTGCCGCGATCGAGTGGGCGATGCTCTGCAGCATCATGGTCTTGCCCGACTTCGGCGGGGAGACGATGAGTCCGCGCTGACCTTTGCCGATGGGCGCGATCAGGTCGATGATGCGGGGCGTCAGGTCCTCGGTCGTGCCGTTGCCGACCTCGAGCTTCAGCCGCTTGTCGGGAAAGAGCGGGGTGAGATTCTCGAAGAGGATCTTGTGCTTCGCGGCCTCGGGCGTGTCGAAGTTGATGTCGTTGACCTTGAGCAGCGCGAAGTAGCGCTCCCCCTCCTTGGGGGGCCGGATCTTCCCGGAGATGGTGTCCCCGGTGTGCAGGTTGAAGCGCCGGATCTGGCTCGGCGACACGTAGATGTCGTCGGGCCCCGCCAGGTAGGAGCTGTCGGCCGAGCGCAGGAAGCCGAAACCGTCCTGCAGGATCTCGAGCACCCCGTCCCCCGAGATGTCCTCGCCCTTCTTCGCGTGGGCCTTCAGAATGGCGAAGATGACGTCCTGTTTGCGCGAGCGGGCGACGCCCTCGATGCTCATGGACTCGGCGATCTCCATGATCTCCGAGGCGGGTTTGCGCTTCAGCTCCGTTAGGTTCATGAGGGGTATGGGACCGATGGTCTCTGGCGGCGGGGTGGACGGATATGCACCACACCGGCTATCACGCCGAGAGTCGTGACGCCGGGGGCGACGGTTGTTGGAGGGCGCTGGTTAGAGAGAGGATTCAGCGTTTGCGCTAAAGGCTAGCACTCCCTCCGGGAGGCGTCCAGCAACACGGGGGATGCCGGACGTGCCGGCGGCTAGATGTGGCTCTCGATGAACGCGGACAGCTGCGACTTGGAGACCGCCCCCACCTTCGTGGCCTCCACGCTCCCGTTCTTGAACAGCATCAGGGTCGGGATCCCGCGGATGCCGTAGCGAGGCGGGGTGACGGGGTTCTCGTCGATGTTCAGCTTCGCCACGGTCAGCCGACCGGAGTACTCCTTCGCGATCTCCTCGAGCACCGGCGCGATCATCTTGCAGGGACCACACCACTCGGCCCAGTAATCGATGAGGACGGGTTTCTCGGACTTCAGGACGTCGTGCTCGAACGAGTGGTCGGTGATGGACCTGATCAGGTCGCTCATGTACGGGCGTCTCCTCCGGTAGGCAGATAGCTTTTGATTATACCGGACAACGCACTGCAAGTGAGCGTCCCTTTTCGGATATCCTGTGCGCCATGGCCGACGAAAGCTATCTGACAGACGTGGAGGTTGCCAGCCTCGGGCTGGTGGAGCCCCTGCTGCGGGGCGCCGAGGACGCGGGGTTCCGCCTCTGTACCCGGATCCAGGCCGAGGCCATGCCCGTCGCGCTGGCCGGGCGGGACGTGGCAGGTCAGGCACAGACGGGGACCGGGAAGACCGCCGCCTTTCTCCTGGCCGCGATGCAGTACTTGCTGACGCGTCCCCCGGCGCCGGACCACCGGCCCGGTCAGCCGCGCGCGTTCATCCTGGCGCCGACCCGCGAGCTCGCGGTCCAGATCGGCCGGGACGCCGAGGTCCTCGGGCGGCACACGGGACTGCGTACCGTCGTGGTCTACGGTGGCGAGGGGTACGACCAGCAGCGGGAGGCGCTCCGTCAGGGCGTCGACGTGCTGGTGGGCACGCCGGGACGCGTCATCGACTACTTCCGCCAGCACGTCTTCACGCTCTCGGGGGTCCAGGTCGCGATCCTGGACGAGGCCGACCGGATGTTCGACCTGGGTTTCCTGAAGGACATCCGATTCCTCCTGCGCCGTCTCCCGCCCCCCGAGGACCGGCTCAACATGCTGTTCTCGGCGACCCTGTCCTACCGGGTGACGGAGCTCGCCTACGAGCACATGAACAACCCCACCATCGTGAACGTGGCCCCCTCGCGGATCACGGCCGAGAACGTCACGCAGGTCCTCTACCACACCGCGGTGGAGGAGAAGCTCAAAGTGCTGGTGGGGCTCATGCGCCGCATGGACCCGAAGCGCAGCCTGGTGTTCACGAATACCCGGCGGGCCGCGGAGCGGGTCCGGGACATGCTGGTGGGGAACGGCTTCGACGCGGAGGTGCTCTCGGGGGACGTGCCCCAGCGCACGCGCCTGAAGCTGCTGGGGCGCTTCACGAGCGGCGAGCTCCCGGTCCTGGTGGCGACGGACGTCGCCGCGCGCGGGCTGCACATCCCCGAGGTGAGTCACGTCTTCAACTACGACCTGCCCCAGGACGCCCAGGACTACGTCCACCGCATCGGGCGCACCGCGCGGGCGGGTGCCACGGGGGACGCGGTCAGCCTCGCCTGCGACGAATACGTGTTCTCCCTGCCGGAGATCGAGGCCTTCATCGGCCACAAGATCCCGGTGGCCCCGGTGACCGACGACCTCCTGACGAAGCTCGTGCCGCCGGTGCGGGGCGAGCGCCGCGAGCGCGTCCAGCGCGGGCGCCCGGGGGAGCGTGGGCGCCCGGGAGAGCGTGCGCGTTCCGGGGAGCGAGCGCGTTCCGGGGAGCGAGCGCGTTCCGGGGATCGTGCGCGCTCCGGGGAGCACAGGCGGCGGGCGGCCAGGCCGGCGGGGCCCTCTGCGGGGGCGGCGAATACCGCGGCGGTGAATACCCCGGTGGTGAATACTGCGCCGTCGAGTGCCGGAGAGGCGACTGCCGGGGAGGCGCGCAAGCCGCGCCGTCGGCGTCGGCGCAAGGCCCCCTCCGGCGCGGCGCCTGGCGAGTCGTCCTCGGGCCCCGGCCCGGGGGGTTAGCCCGGGCGCAGGGGAGGTGCCGGGGACCGGTCCGGGGCTTCGCGCTCCGGCCTCAGCCCAGGTGGCTCCTCAGCCAGCCGTCGACGTCCGAGCCCTCCTCGGGGGACACCGAGTGCGCCATGGGGTAGCGCCGGTACTCCACGAGATAGCCGGCCGCCGTCAGGGTGCGGGCGGATTGGTCCCCCAGGCCCACCGGTATGATGGGGTCCTGGTCGCCGTGGCCGATGAACACGGGCAGGCCCCGGTTCGCGGCCGAGGCCTCCGCCTCCAGCCGGTCCGGCAGGGCCAGGTAAGTGGACAGGCCGATCAGTCCCGCCAGCCGCTCCGGGTAGCGCAGCCCGGCCTCCAGTGCCACGACCCCGCCCTGGGAAAAGCCGGCGACGACGACCCGGTGGGGCGGAATGCCGCGCGCGGTCTCCGCCCGCAGGAGCGCGGTCACGCGGGCCACGGACTCGTCGATCCCACGCTCGTCCCGGTCCCGTCCGAAGTCGGTGTGGAGGACGTCGCACCACGCGCGCATCACGTAGCCGCGATAGGCCCGGATGGGGCGCGCCGGGGCGTGGGGCAGCACCACCCGCAGGCCGCGCTCGGTGAGCCCGAGCTCCCGGACGAAGGGTACGAAGTCGTGGCCGTCGGCGCCCAGGCCGTGGAGCCAGACGACGAGCCCCGTCGCGGGGACGGGGGGCTCGAGGGTGACGCCCTCCTCGGTCTCGGTGAGTCGCTCGCGCATGGGGAGACTGTGCCTGCCGAGGGCGGCGCCCGCAAGGCCTGGACGAGAGGGCGCGTCGCCCCCGCCGGGCTCACCGCGTGACCCACCGCGCTATACTGGCACGCCATGCGCTCTGCACCGAATCCAGGTTCTTCCCCCCGAGGCCCCGTGCGGCTCCTCGGTGTTCTGGGGCTGGCGATCGGGGCGGTCGCCTGCGGCATGCGGGGCGACCTCTATCTGCCTCCTCCACCTCCGCCTGCGCTGCCGGCCCCTGCCGGCGCCGGTGCAGTCCGTGCGCCCCAGCCGGCGTCGCCGGCCGAGCCGCGAGTGCCGGAGCCCGCCCCCTGAGGATTGCCCCATTCTGGTGCGGTGCGGGGCGGCGTGCACGGTCCTGGTGCGCCAGGGCCGCCACCCCGGGCCTCTCCGGAACCCGCGCGGGGCGCCGGACCGTGCCGGCAGGCCCCCGAGGGGCCTCGGGCGCCCGCTGGCACAGTACGTGCTCTGGAACCCTTGACTCTGTGTTGCCGGACCGGTTGCCCGGGTGGCGCCGCAGCCGGCGGCCTCGACCTCACTGACGACGCCCGATTGGGGAGGACTCTCATGACCGCTGACGACGTGCTGAAGACGATCCAGGAGAAGGGGGTGAAGTTCGTCGACCTGCGCTTCACGGACACGCGTGGCAAGGAGCAGCACGTGACCCTGCCGGCGCACACGGTCGACGCCGACATGTTCGAGGACGGCAAGATGTTCGACGGGTCCTCGATTGCCGGTTGGAAGGGCATCCAGGAGTCGGACATGATCCTGATGCCCGAGGCCGGCACCGCGGTCATGGACCCGTTCACGGACGAGCCCACGATGGTCGTGCGCTGCGACATCATCGAGCCGAGCACCATGCAGGGCTACGACCGCGACCCGCGCTCGCTCGCCAAGCGCGCCGAGGCCTACCTGAAGTCGACCGGCATCGCGGACACGGCGTTCTTCGGGCCGGAGCCCGAGTTCTTCATCTTCGACGACGTGCGCTGGGGCGCGGACATCTCCGGCTGCTTCTACAAGGTGGACGCGGAAGAGGCCTCGTGGAACTCCGAACGGGTGAGCCCCGACGGCAACCTGGGGCACCGGCCCGGTGTGAAGGGCGGCTATTTCCCCGTGCCCCCGGTCGACGCGCTGCACGATATCCGCTCGGCGATGTGCCTCGCCATGGAAGAGATGGGCGTCGTGGTGGAGGTGCACCACCACGAGGTCGCGACCGCGGGCCAGTGTGAGATCGGCACCCGCTTCGACAGCCTGGTGAAGCGCGCCGACGCGACCCAGAACATGAAGTACGCCATCTGGAACGTGGCGAAGTCCTACGGCAAGACGGTGACCTTCATGCCGAAGCCGCTGGTGGGCGACAACGGCAGCGGCATGCACGTGCACCAGTCGCTCGCCAAGGGCGGCAGGAATCTCTTCTCCGGGGACCTCTACTCGGGCCTCTCCGAGACCGCGCTCTACTACATTGGCGGGATCATCAAGCACGCGAAGGCGCTGAACGCCATCACCAACCCCTCGACCAACAGCTACAAGCGCCTGGTCCCGGGCTTCGAGGCGCCGGTCATGCTGGCCTACTCGGCCCGCAACCGCTCGGCCTCCATCCGTATCCCCTACGTGACCAACCCCAAGGCGCGGCGTATCGAGGTCCGCTTCCCTGACCCGACCGCCAATCCCTACCTCGCGTTCTCCGCGATGCTGATGGCCGGGCTCGACGGGATCCTCCACAAGATCCACCCGGGCGACCCGATCGACAAGGACCTCTACGATCTGCCCCCGGAGGAGGAGAAGGCCATTCCCCAGGTCTGCTTCTCCCTGGAGCAGGCCCTCGAGGCCCTGGACCAGGACCGCGAGTTCCTGAAGGTGGGCGGGGTGTTCTCGGACGACCTGATCGACGCGTACATCAGGCTCAAGATGGAGGACGTGACCCGTGTGCGCATGACGACGCACCCGGTGGAGTTCGACCTCTACTACAGCCTGTAGTCGGCGGGGGCGGGCGGGCGTTGACCGTCCGCCCCTGCGGTCCGAGTGGGGGTAGCGGACGCAGGGCGCCTTTTTTTCCTGGGTTCCATGGTCTATCGTCCGTGCATGCGCGTGTGGTCCGCACTGGTGCTCCTCTCCGTCACGGCGCTCGCGAGCGCCCAGGTGTACCGCTCGGTCGCGCCGGACGGGTCGGTGCAGTTTTCGGACTACCCGCTGACCCCGAACGCCACGGTGATCGAAGTGCAGCCGGCGCAGACGGTGCCCATGGGCGCTGGGGCGCGGCCCCCGGCCCCGGTGGCCGCGCCGGCGGGCGCGGCCAGGTCCCCCGCGGCCTATCGCCGGTTCGAGATCCTGAGCCCCGGGCCGGACGAGGCCGTGCGGGCGAACGACGGGAACGTCTCGGTCGCCCTGGACCTGGAACCGCCCCTGTCCCCCGGGCATCGTGTGGTGGTCCGGGTCGACGGCCAGCCGGCCGGGGGAGCCGAAGGGTCGCTCGGCGTGACGCTGGTGAATCTGAGCCGCGGCACGCACCAGCTGGACGCCGTGGTGGTCAACGCCAGCGGGGAAACAGTGGCGAGCGCGGGGCCCGTCACGTTCCACGTCCTTCGGGTGCACCTGCCGGCGCCGCGTCCCCACCCTCGCTGACCGCGCTTCTCCCTGCCACGCTGAACGCCGCCCAGGTCATCCTCGACAACCTGGCGACGGCCGTCCTGCTCTTCGACGCCCGGCCCCGGCTGGTGGCCGCCAATCCCGCCGCCGAGGCGCTGCTGGGGGCGAGCACGCGCAAGCTGCAGGGCCTGGGGCCCGAGGAGCTCTTTCCCGGGGCCGAGGCCTGGGTGCGTCTCCTCTCCCACGCGCTGGAGGCCGGACAGCCGTTCACCGAGCGCGAGGTTCCGCTGGAACGGCCCGGTCTCGAGGCGGCCGTCGTCGACTGCACTGTGACCCCGGTCCTCGACGAGAGGCGGGCGACGGGCCTCGTGGTGGAGATGGTGCCGGTCGACCGGCACCGCCGGCTTGCCCGAGAGGAGCAGGCCCTCGAGCAGGGCCAGACGATCCACCTCCTGCTCCGGGGACTCGCCCACGAGATCCGCAACCCCCTCGGGGGCCTGCGGGGGGCGGCCCAGCTGCTCGAGCGCGAGCTGGGCGACCCGGAGCTTCGGGAGTACACGCAGGTCATCATCGGTGAGGCCGACCGCCTGCAGGCCCTGCTCGACCGGCTCCTCGGGCCCAGGCGCCTGCCCCACAAGCGGCCCGTGAACATCCACGAGGTGGTCGACCGGGTCTGCACCCTCGCCCGGGCGGAGGCGCCCGCGGGGGTGCGGATCCGTCGCGACTACGACCCCAGCATCCCCGAGGTGGTGGCCGACCCCGACCTGCTCATCCAGGCGACCCTGAACGTCGTGCGCAACGCCGTACAGGCCGTCGGCGCCGAGGGGCGAATCACGGTGCGCACGCGGGTGCAGCGGCAGGTGACCATCGGCCAGAAGTTCCATCGCCTCGCGCTGCGCCTCGAGGTGATCGACGACGGCCCTGGGGTGCCCCCCGAGCTCCTGGACCGGATCTTCTACCCGATGGTGTCGGGTCGGGCCGGCGGCACGGGCCTCGGGCTCTCCATCGCCCAGTCCCTGGTGCAGCAGCACGGGGGCCTCGTCCACTGCACGTCGCGCCCCGGCGAGACGGTGATGACCATCCTGCTGCCCCTGGAGGACTCGGAGTGAAGGGACGGGAAACGGTCTGGGTGGTCGACGACGACCGCTCGATCCGCTGGGTGCTGGAGAAGGCGCTGCAGCGGGCGGGGATGGAGGTCGCCACGTTCGCCGGCGGCAGCGGGGTCCTGGAGCGTCTGGGGGAAGGGCTGCCAGACGTCGTGGTCTCGGACATCCGGATGCCAGACCGGGACGGCCTCGAGTTGCTGAGGGAGATCGGCAGTCGTTTCCCGGACCTGCCGGTCATCATCATGACCGCGTACTCGGACCTCGACAGCGCCGTCGCAGCCTACCAGGGGGGGGCGTTCGAGTACCTCCCGAAGCCCTTCGACGTGGACGAGGCGGTGGAGTTGGTGCGCAGGGCTGCCGCGCGGCGCAAGGGGGCCGCCGCCGGGGGCGAGGCAGGCGGCGCGGGGGGAGGGGAGATCCTCGGCTCGTCGGCCTCGATGCAGGAGGTGTTCCGGGCCATCGGGCGGCTGTCGCGCTCGAGCATCACCGTGCTCATCACCGGAGAGTCCGGGACCGGCAAGGAGCTGGTCGCCCGGGCGCTGCATCGCCACAGCCCCCGGGTGGACCGGCCCTTCGTGGCCCTCAACACCGCGGCGATCCCCCGCGACCTGCTGGAGTCGGAGCTCTTCGGCCACGAGCGCGGGGCCTTCACCGGGGCCCAGGCCCAGCGCCGGGGGCGGTTCGAGCAGGCGGACGGCGGGACGCTCTTCCTCGACGAGATCGGCGACATGCCCGTCGAGCTCCAGACCCGCCTCCTGCGGGTGCTGTCCGACGGTGAGTTCTACCGCGTGGGGGGCCAGACCCCGGTCCGGGTGGACGTGCGGGTGATCGCGGCGACCCACCAGGACCTCGAGCGGCGGGTCCGCGAGGGACTCTTTCGCGAGGACCTCTTTCACCGCCTGAACGTCATCCGCGTGCACGTCCCGCCCCTGCGCGAGCGCGGCGGGGACGTGCCCCTGCTGGCCCGCCACTTCCTGGAGGCGGCGGCGCGGGAGCTGAGGGTGGAGCCCAAACACCTGCGGCCCGAGGTCGAGGCCTACCTCGCCGGCCTGGAGTGGCCCGGCAACGTGCGCCAGCTGGAGAACACCTGCCGCTGGCTCACGGTCATGGCCACGGGCCGGGAGATCCACCTGGAGGACCTGCCGGTGGAACTCCGGCAGCAGGCAGAGGACGGGGGGCGGCCGGGCTGGGAGGCCGAGTTGCGCCGATGGGCCCAGGGGCGCCTGGCCCAGGGTGAGGGGGGGCTGCTCGAGGATGCCCTGCCGCTGCTGGAGCGGACCCTGGTGGAGACCGCCCTGGCGCACACCGGCGGCCGGCGCCAGGACGCCGCGAGGCTGCTCGGCTGGGGCCGCAATACCCTCACCCGCAAGTTGAAGGAGCTGGGCATGGGGAGCGAGGACGGCTAGCGGTACACTGCGCGCCCCGGCGGCAACTGCCGCCTTCCAGTTAGACGACACGAGGTGGGCCCGTGGCCCGCGCCAATCCCCGAGACGCCGCACCCTGCGACACCCTGGCCGCCGTCGACCTGGGCTCCAACAGCTTCCACATGGTCGTCGCGCAGGTCTGCGACGGCGGGGCGCTGCAGGTGGTCGATCAACTCCGCGAGCAGCTGCAGCTCGCGGCGGGGCTGGACGAGGACCGTCGGCTGTCCCCCGAGTCCCGCGAGCGCGCCCTGGCGTGCCTGGGGCGGTTCGGGGAGCGACTGCGCGGTCTGCGCCGGGGCAAGGTGCGGGCGGTGGGCACCAACACGCTGCGCACCATGCGCGGGAGCGCGGAGCTCCTCGTTGCGGCCGAGCGGGCGCTGGGCCACCCCATCGAGGTCATCGCCGGGCACGAGGAGGCCCGGCTCATCTATCTCGGCGTGGCCCACACCCTGGCGGACGACGGAGGGCGGCGGCTCGTCGTGGACATCGGAGGCGGGAGCACCGAGCTCATCATCGGGCAGCGGTTCGAGCCCCGCCACCAGGAGAGCCTCTACCTGGGTTGCGTCACCGCGTCGCGCGCGCACTTCCCCGGCGGGGTTCTCAGCGAGGGGGCGTTCCAGCGCGCCGAGATCGCGGCCCGGCTGGAACTGGAGGCCGTGGAGCGCCACTTCCGGCGCGTGGGGTGGGACGACTGCATCGGCTCGTCGGGGACGGTCAAGGCCGTGCGCTCCGTGCTGGTCGCGAACGGTTGGAGCGCAGGCACGGTCACCCGCAAGGGCCTCGAAAGGATCCGTCGCGCCCTCGTGCGGGCCGGAAACGTAGAGGCCCTCTCGATGGAGGGGCTGTCCCGGGAGCGGACGGGGATCCTGCCGGGCGGCCTGGCGATCCTGACCGCGGTCTTCGACTCGCTCGGGATCCGGGAGATGAAGGTGTCGGACGGGGCCCTGCGCGAAGGGCTGCTCTACGACCTGCTCGGGCGCATCACCCACGAGGACGTTCGGGAGCGCACCATCGCCGCCGTGGCCCGCCGTTACCAGGTCTCCCAGCGCTTCGCCGAGCGTGTGGCGCAGACCGCGGAGGCCTGCCGCGCCCAGGTCGAGACAGTCTGGGACCTGGCGGGGGAGGAGCGGAGCAGGATGCTGCAGTGGGCGGCCCGGTTGCACGAGGTCGGGCTGGCGGTCTCCCACCAGGGCCACCACAAGCACGGGGCCTACCTGCTGCGCTACTCGGACCTGCCCGGGTTCTCCCGCGAGGACCAGACGGTGCTGAGCCTCCTCATCCGGGGCCAGCGCAGGCGTTTCCCGAGGGAGGAGCTGGCGGAGCTGCCCGAGGCGGTGGTGAAGCCCACCACCCGGCTGTGCGTGCTGCTGCGCCTGGCGGTTCTGCTCAACCATGGACGCAGCCCGGAGCCGCTCCCCGCCTTCCGGTTGACGGCGGGGGACGACTCCCTGGAAGTGGTGTTTCCGGACGGCTGGCTCGACCGGCACCCGCTGACCCGCGCGAACCTGGCCCAGGAGGCGGAGTCCCTGAAGGCGGAGCGACTGCGGCTGACCTTCGGGTAGGGCCGGTGGCGAGGGGAGGAGCGCGGCCTGCGGCTCAGCCCTCCCGCAGCCAGGCGGCGGCGCGCCGCGCGAAGTAGGTCAGGATGCCGTCCGCCCCGGCGCGCTTGATGCAGGCGAGGGCCTCCAGTACGACGGCGCGCTCCTCGAGCCAACCGTTGCGCGCGGCGGCGGTCAGCATCGCGTATTCGCCGCTCACCTGGTAGACGTAGGTGGGGGCGCCGAAGTGCTCCTTCACCCGCCGCACGATGTCCAGATAGGGCATGCCCGGCTTGACCATCACCATGTCGGCGCCTTCGGCCAGGTCCAGGGCAACCTCCCGCAGGGCCTCGTCCGAGTTGCCGGGGTCCATCTGGTAGCTGTACTTGTTGCCGGCCCCGAGGCTCGCCTTCGAGCCCACGGCGTCGCGAAACGGGCCGTAGTAGCTGGACGCGTACTTCGCCGAGTACGCCAGGATGCGGGTGTTGCGGTGCCCGGCGCGCTCCAGGGCGTCCCGGACCTCGCCGATCCGGCCGTCCATCATGTCCGACGGGGCGACCACGTCGGCGCCCGCGTCCGCGTGGGACAGGGCCTGGCGCACCAGCACCTCGACGGTCTCGTCGTTCAGGACGTAGCCGGAGTCGTCGATGAGGCCGTCCTGGCCGTGGGTGGTGAAGGGGTCGAGCGCCACGTCGGTGACGACCCCGAGTTCGGGAAAGCGTGCCTTCAGGGCACGCACGGCGCGCTGGGCGAGACCTTCCGGATTGAAGGCCTCGCGGGCGTCCAGGGTCTTGCGGTCCCCGGGGGTGACCGGGAACAGGGCGACGGCCGGCACCCCGAGGCGCAGGAGCTCCTCGGCCTCGCGCAGGAGCCCGTCGATGGAGAGGCGCTCCACCCCCGGCATCGACTCGACGGCCTCCCGTCGCCCCTCGCCCTCGAGCACGAAATAGGGTGCGATCAGGTCGTCGGCGGTGACCCGTGTCTCGCGCATCAGCCGGCGGGAGAAGTCGTCACGGCGCATCCGCCGCATCCGCGTGCGCGGATAGCCTCCGGGGAATCGGTCCATGCTCAGTGCTCCGGGATCTGCTCGCGCCGCGGCTGCCGTTGGCCCCGGCGCGCGGCGGGCTGTTTCACGAACTGGGGATAGAGGACTGACGCGAGCCGGTTGAACTCCCAGGCCGCCTTGCCGGAGGGCTCCAGCTCGAAGACGGCGAGGCCCTCGCTGAACGAGCGCCGGAACATCATGCGCTGGGCGAGGCGCGTGCGCAGCGCCGTCACGCCGGGCAGCGAGCTCAACGCCTCCTCGGCCTCGTTCGACTCGCGAACGGAGATGTGGGTGTCGGCCCGGTTCAGGAAGGTCAGGATCTCGGGGCGCCGGTCGCTGCGCAGCGCCTCGGCGATGATGTTGAGAAACCGCTGGGTCGACCAGATGTCGGCCTGGCTCGGGGTCACCGGCACGAGGATGCGGTCGGCCATGTTGATGGCCTGGCGCATCGCCCAGAGGTTGGACGCCCCCACGTCCACCAGGACCTCCCCGCCGTGGCGGCGCAGGATCGCCGCCGGGTCGTTCTCGGCCCGGAAGACCGTGATGGGGGGCTCGAAGCCCTCCTCGCGGCGGACCTCGGCCACGTCGCTCAGCGTCGCCTGGGGGTCGAGGTCGAACGCCACCGCGTTGGCGTCGTGGTAGACCAGCCACAGCGCAAGGTTGAAGGTGACGGTGCTCTTGCCGGAGCCGCCCTTCAGATTGCCGATCACCGTGATCATGCGCGCGTCACCGCTCGCTTGCCCGCGAGGCGGGGTGGACCCGCCCCACGGGCTGAGTGTCCTTCACGTTACCGCGGAGGGGCGGCCGGCGCTCCGGCCTGACCCTGGGGTGGGCGCTGGGGCAGCTCGACCTTCTTGTAGTCGGCGGGCACGACGAACAGGTCCGCCGGCTGCGGGCCCTCCGTCACGTCGCGCAGCTCGCTCTGGGCGCCACCCTGGAACTCGGCCCGGATGGGCGTGCGCAGGCGCTGGTCCACCCACATCACCGAGCGGAAGGAGTCCTTGCCCTGGACGGCGATGACCTCCCACTTGTCGGTCGCCCGGCCGTTCACGGTCTCGCTGCCGAGCTTGGAGCACTTCAGCCCGCTGTCCTTCTGCTGACAGGGGTGCGCGGCCTCGTCGGGCATGGGCGGCCGGCCCGCCGCGGCGGGTCCCGCCCCGGGTCCCTTCAACTCGACGTACTCCTTGCGATCGGGATTCAGGATCCACGACGTGTTCTTTTCCCCGTCGGTGATCGTGATGCGAGTCTGACCCTCCTGCACGGCCTCCTGGCGCATCTTGCTCTTCGAGACGTAGAGCTTGCCCGTCATCGTGCCCCTCTGGGGCATGGTCTGTACTGCGGTCGCCGAGAAGTCCACGTCCGCGGGGGCCGCCCACACTCCGGTCAACGGAAGTGTCAGGGCAGCGAGTGCGAGAAATCTTGTGCGCATGTCGCTTCGCTCCGTTACGTTCTTCGTTACGCTCTTCAAACCGCGATTTTACATTCTTGGCGATAGGCCGGTGTCTGTCCAGGCCACGTGCCTGCCCGGGACGGGCTGCCCGTGCCCCGGCCTCGCCGGCTCACTCGCCTCCCGCTTCGGGGGGCTCTTCCTCCAGACCGGGGACCTCCGCCTTCAGCCGGATCCCGCGCCGCTTGCGGGATGCAGCCAACTTCGCCTCGGGCGCTGGCCCCGGGGCGCGCGGAGCGGGTGCGGGCTGGGTGGCGGGTGCCGGCCGTGGGGCGCGTGGAGCGGGTGCGGGCTGGGTGGCGGGTGCCGGCCGTGGGGCACGTGGAGCGGGTGCGGGCTGGACGGGTGCCGGCCGTTGAGGACCCGCGGCAGCCGCGGCCAGCCTCTCGCGCCAGTGCCGGATCGTCCGCCCGGCGAGGACCGCCGCCCGCCGCGCGGCACGTCTCGCCCTCCTGCGTAGAGGGCTCGAGACCTGCTCCCAGAGGGTCAAGGCCTTCCCTCGGAGGGTCAGTGCCTGCTCCCGGAGCTCCGAGGTGATGAACCCCAACCGGCGGCGCGCCGCCCCCAGGGGCGGATAGGCGGAGAGGCCGGCCGGGGCGGGGGCCCGCCCGGCCGGGGATTGCCCCCCCGTACCGCTGAAGGCGAGACGCTTGAGGGCACCCTCGGCGCTCACGCAGCCGATGGGGATGACCACCAGGGTGAGCAGGGTCGAGACGATGACTCCGAAGGCCAGGGAGACTGCCATGCCCTTGAAGATGGAGTCGCCCAGGATGACGCTCGACCCGGCCACCAGCGCCAGGGCGGTGATGAGGATGGGGCGCGCACGGGTCTTGCAGGCCTGGATCACCGCCTCCTCGACCGACAACCCGCGGCGCACGGCGTGGATGGAGAAATCGACCAGCAGGATGGAGTTGCGCACGATGATGCCGGCGAGCGCGATCCAGCCGATCATCGAGGTGGCGGTGAACTCCGCGTCGAAGAGCCAGTGGCCGGGGATGATCCCGAGGAGGGTCAGGGGGATGGGGGCCATGATCAGGGCGGGTATCCGGAAATCGCCGAACTCCCAGACCACCAGCACGTAGATGAGGAGCAGGGCCGCCGCGAAGGCCACCCCGAGGTCCCGGAAGGTCTCGTAGGTGACGGTCCATTCGCCGCTCCACTCGAAGCCCGACCGGACGTCGCTCTCCGGGGGGCCGAAGAAGCTGCCGCTGACCGGGTGACCGTCCGGAGACCGATAGCCCTCGAGCAGTTCCTCCACCTGGAGCATGCCGTAGATGGGCGCGGCCAGGCGGCCCACGCTCTCCGCGGTCACGTACTCCACGGAGCGCAGGTCCTTGTGGTAGATGGTGAAATCCTCGAGCACCTGCACGAAGCGGCCGAGCTCGGCGAGGGGCACCGTGCCCCCGGTGGCTGTCGGGATCGGGAGGTCGCTCAGGCGGTTGACCTGGGAGCGCAGCGCGAGCGGGACCTGGATGACGATGTGGGTCGGCTCCAGGGTGCGGGTGCCCTTGACGTCCCCCAGCTTGAAGTTGCCCATGGCCATCGCCAGGTTGCGGTTGATGGTGTCGACGGAGATCCCCCGGCGCACCGCCTTTTCGGTCGCCACCTCGAACCGCCAGTAGGCGTACGGCGCCTCCAACTGGTTGTCCACGTCCCCCAGGTTCGGAGCACGCTCGAAGACCTCGGTGAGGTCGGCCGCGAACCGGCGCCGGGTCGCGCTGTCCGGTCCGTGGACCTCGGCGACGACGGTCTGGAGCACCGGTGGCCCGGGGGGCATCTCCACGACGGCGATCCGGGCGCCGGCCGCGCGCGCGGGCTCGGTGAGCCATTCGCGCACCGCCACCGCCAGGTCGTGGCTGGTCAGTTCACGCTGGCTCTTGTGCGTGACCTGCACCTGGATCTCCGCCTGCCAGGGCTTGTCGCGCAGGTAGTAATGGCGAACCATCCCGTTGAAGTCGAACGGCCGGGCGGTGCCCACGTAGGTCTGGAGCGCGGTGACCTCGGGCACCTGCTGGCGCACGATCTCCGCCAGGCGCCGGGTGAGGTTCGCGGTGACGGGGAGCGCGGTCCCCTCGGGCATGTTGATGACGACGCTGAGCTCGGACTTGTTGTCGAGCGGCAGCATCTTCACCGTCACCCACTTCGTGTAGAAGAACGAGAGCGCCAGCAGCAGGCTGCCCCAGAGGACCGCCTGGAAGGCGATGCGCTTGCGGCGGTCGTGGATGAGCGGCACCAGGATGTCCCGGAACAGCTTGTCCAGCCGCTCGCTCGTCTCGTGCTCGCGCTTCTCCGCCGTGCGCAGGTACGCCATGGGGGGCTTCAGGTGCATGGCCCACCACGGGGTGAACACGAACGCCGCCAGGAGCGAGAAGATCATGGCCGCGGAGCCGAGGGCCGGTATCGGCTCCATGTAGGGCCCCATCATCCCGGTCACGAAGCCCATGGGGAGCAGGGCGGCGACGACCGTGAAGGTCGCGAGGATGGTGGGGTTGCCCACCTCGCGCACCGCGTCGACGGCGATCGCCGCCGAGGTGTCTCCCTCCTCCAGCCAGCGCCGGTAGACGTTCTCCACCACCACGATGGCGTCGTCCACCAGGATGCCGATGGAGAAGATGAGGGCGAACAGGCTGACGCGGTCGATCGTGTACCCCATCAGGTAGGCCGCGAACACCGTGAACAGGATCACCACGGGGATGACCAGGAGCACGACCAGCGCGGGGCGCAGCGCCCGGAAGGCGAGCAGGACCAGGATGAAGACGAAGCCCGTCGCCTTGAAGAGCTTGGCAATCAGCTCGTTCACCTTGTCGTTCGCGCTCTCGCCGTAGTTGCGGGTGAGGGCCACCTGCACGTTGTCCGGGATGAGCACCCCCTTCAGGGACTCGAGTCGGCCGAGAATGGCGTTCGCGACCTCGACCCCGTTGCTGCCCTCCTTCTTGGCGAGCGCCACGGTCACCGCGGGCGCCCCGGCTGCCTCGACCGGTTGCTTGCCCGCGGGCGCGGTGTAGTACTCGACGATCTGGCTCGTGTCCTCCGGCTCCTGGCTCACCCGTGCCACGTCGCGCACGTACACCGGCACGTCGTTGCGGGTGCCCACGACGAGCCGGGCGATGTCCTCCGGGGTGCGCAGGAACGCCCCGGTGACGACGCTGAAGTGGGTGTCCGAGGACTCGAGGTTGCCGGCCCGCTGTTCGGAGTTGGCGGTCCGGATGGTATTGGCGACCTGGTCCAGACTGATCCCGTACCCGGACAGACGCTCCGGTAAGACCTCGACCCGCACCTGTTCCACCCGCCCGCCGACGAGGAACCCCTGTCCGGTGTTGGGCACTTCCTTCAAGGCCTGGAGCACGTCGAGCCCGAGCTTGCGCAGGGCGCTGTCGTCCACCGTGCGCGACCAGAGGGTGAGCGTCACCACCGGCACGTCGTCGGCGCCCTTCGGCTTCACCAGGGGTGGCAGCACGCCGGACGGCACCTTGTCCATGTTGGACTGGATCTTGTCGTGGACCTTGACGATCGACGCCCCGAGGTCCTCGCCCACGAAGAACTGTGCGGTCACCATCCCCTGCCCGCGCTGGGTCGCGGAATAGATGTGCTCGATGCCCGGGATCTCGCTCATCATCCGCTCGAGGGGCTCGATGGCGAGTGCGGCGACCTGGGCGGCGGAGGCCCCCGGGTACTCGACGAACACGTCCACCAGGGGCACCGAGATCTGGGGGTCCTCCTGGCGCGGGGTCACGGCGAGCCCGAGCAGCCCCATGAACAGCATCACCATGAACAGCAGGGGCGAGAGGGGCGAGCCGATGAAGGCCTGCGTCAGCCGCCCCGCGATGCCGAGGCTCTCGCCAGGGAGGGGGGGCGCGGCACGGGCTGGACGTGGGGTGCGGGGGGCGTCAGGGTGCTCAGCCATGGTCGCTCGCGTCTCGGGGCCGGTGCCCCCGTTCCCGAAATGGCCGAGGAGCCTCGCCGGGAGGCCCCATCGGTCCGGTCGGCTTGCCCAGGGGCGCGGTCGTCAATAACCGGGCGAAGCGGAATCCCGGTAGCGCGAGCCGCTCGGCGCCGGGCCGGGATTCCAGCTCGCCCCCTTGTCGGCGTCGATGTAGACCATCTCCCCTGGCTGCAGGCCCGACAGCACCGTGGTGTGGTAGGCGTCCACTCGCTCGCCCAGCCGCACGATGCGAAGTTCCTTGTTCTTCTCGTCCCGGGCCACGTAGACCATGGGCAGGCTGCCCCGCTGGATGATCGCCGCAGTCGGCACGATCACGACGGTGCGCACGGGGGCCTCCACGTCCGGGATCATCACCTCCGCGTACATCCCCGGCGCGGCCGGCGCCGAGGTGGGGAGGTCCAGCTTCACCCGCACGGTGTGCCGCTGGGGGTCGGCCATGGGAAAGATCTGCGCCACCCGGACGTCCACCCAGGTGTTGCGGATGTCCAGTTTCGCGCGCAGCCACATCCCGTCCCGCACGCCGGGCATCAGGCGCGACGGGACCTCCACCTGGACCTGCAGGTAGTGCGTGTCGGCGAACTGGAGCAGCGGCTGGCCGGGCTGCACGGTGTCCCCGACCTCCACGAATTTCTTGATGATCATGCCGTCGAACGGCGCGATCGCCTTCGCGTCCCGAAACTTGGCCTCGACCTGCTGCACCTGGGAGAGGGCCTTCAGGTAGGCGTTGCGCGCCTGCTCGATCTGGATCCCGTGCCCGTACAGGTCGACCGAGCGCTCGAGCGCCGGGTTCCCCTGGCCCATCATGCCGCCCATGGGCCGGGTCACGAACTGGTCGAACAGGGAGGGCAGGCCCATCCCGGGCATCTGGGAGGGTGACTGGCGCTGGGGAGCGATGAGCTCGCGCTCGTACTGGATGCCGGCGTTGCGCATCGTCGCCTCGGCATCCCTCAGCGAGGCGAAGGCGGCCTGCTGCTGGGCGCGCAGCTCGTTGTCGTCGAGCTCGGCGAGGCGCGCGCCTTCTTTGAAGGTGTCGCCCTCCGTGCCGGCCAGGAAGATCACCCGGCCTGGCAACTGGGCGGCGAGGGCGACCTCCTTGTAGGGAACGACCGTCCCGCCGAGGGTTACCGTGGCCTGGGAACTGCGTGCCTCCACGGGCACGACGCGTCCGCCGTCACCCACGCCGAGTCCCTGGGCCAGAACGCTCGCCGCGAGCACCGAGCCCAGCAACGCCCCCATCGACCCCGCCCGTGGGAAACGCATCCCGGCACCCCCGCAATGGAACCGGCCGGGGGGGTACGGCCCCCCCGGCCTTGGAGACGACTCAGACCTTGACCTTCCCCATCGCCGTGAAGCACTTGATGAAGGGGCCGGTCATGCGCGGGTCCTTCATCATCGCCTTGTAGTCACCCACCTCGAACTTCATCTTGCGGGTGGTGTAGGCGACGCCGAGGCCCATCATGCTGAGGCCCTTGGCGACCCAGGTGGCCCAGTTTTCCGGGCTGGCGCGCATGTCCCAGTTCAGGGGCTCCCCGTTGTACGCGCCGGCCTTCGCAACCTTGCCATTCTGGACCACCAGCACGCCGCGGGGCGCGGCCTCACCGTCGAACCCGAAGGCCACGTTCGAGTTGAAGCCGATCTTCTCCAGGGCCCCACCCAGGTCGGGGTCCGCGTTCCACTGCTCTGCAAACGCCTTCATCCACGCATCGGAAAACAGGTCTGCCATCGGTCTCTCTCCTCAATGCCGACTCGTCGGACGCGGGTCGCGCCGCGGTCGGGAAAGCCCGTTAAATTAGTGTATACAAGAGGCTTTTTCAATGGGCCCCGGGCCCCTCGGCAGGCGCTTCGGGTTCTTCCCCATGCGCTCGGGGGCCCTCGATCCGGGCCATGGTGCCCTCGATCCAGTTCTCCACGTCGGCCAGGATGTCTGCGGCGCGGCGGCCCGCCGAGGGAATCGGAGGGCCGATCACCACCCGGACCGTCCCGGGATACTTGCGCAGGCTGCGCCGGGGCCAGAGCTCCCCCGCGTTGTGGGCGACCGGGACCACCGGTCGGCCCGTGCGCTCGGCGAGTAGCGCCCCGCCGGTGTGGTAGCGCCCGCGTGTGCCGGGGGGCACCCGGGTCCCTTCCGGGAAGACCACCACCCAGACCCCGCGCGCGAGGCGGTCCGCGCCCTGGGCGAGCACCTGGTCCATGGCGCGCCGGCCGGCCCTTCGGTCGATGGCGATGGGCTCGAGCAGGGCGAGGCCCCAGCCGAAGATCGGGATCCAGAGCAGTTCCCGCTTCATCACCCAGGTCTGGGGGCGGAACAGCACCTGCAGGGCGATGGTCTCCCACGCCGACTGGTGCTTCGCCATGACGATGCCGGGGGTGGACAGGATGTGCTCGCGCCCCTCCACCTCGAAGCCGAGTCCGCAGGTCTTCTCCAGCCACCAGAGGTTGAACCGGGCGAACTGGCTGACCGCCCGGTAGCGGGTGGCGAGGGGCAGGGGAAAGGTGAGGAAGGCGAACGGCGCGAACAGCAGCAGGGAGACGTACTGGCCTGTCAGGAAGAGCAGCGAGCGCAGCAGGACCCCTGTCGGGCTCGGGGTCCCGGGGGGCGGGCGCGCCCGGTCTCGGGGAGCGTCGGTCACCGTCGCGCCCTACCCGGGGGCCGGCCCCTCGGCCGGCGAGAGCAGGTGGGAGACGAAGGCCCCCAGGTCGTCGAAGACCTCCACCCCGGGGAGCGGACCCTTCTCGGCCAGGGTCCTGCGGCCCTTGCCGGTGCGCACGAGGATGGGCCGGGCCCCCGCGGCCACGGCTGCCTCCACGTCCCGGTAGGAGTCGCCGACCGCCGGGACGCCGGTGAGCGGGGCCCGCAGGCGCGAGGCGATCTCCAGCAGCAGGCCGGGCTTCGGCTTGCGGCAGGCGCAGTCGTCCTCCGGGCGGTGGGGGCAGAAGAAGATGGCGTCGATGCTGCCCCCGAGCTCCGCGAGATGGCCCTTCATCCGGTCGTGGATGGCGTTCAGGGTCTCCACGTCGAAGAGCCCACGCCCGATGCCCGACTGATTGGTGGCGACCACCACCCGGTAACCCGCCCGGCTCAGGCGCGCGATGGCCTCGAGGCTCCCCGGGATGGGGTGCCACTCCGCCGGTGACTTGACGTGGGTGTCGGAGTCCTCGTTGATGACCCCGTCGCGGTCGAGGATGACGAGTTGCACGCCAGGGCCTCAGGCCTGCAGCCGGGAGACGTCCGCGGCGCGCAGGAACAGTCCGTTGACCTCGGCCAGCAGCGCCAGCCGGTTCCGGCGCACCCGCTCGTCGTCGACCATGACCATCACCTCGTCGAAGAAGCGGTCGACGCTCTCGCGCAGCCCCGCGAGGCGGGTGAGCGCCTCGGGGTACTCTCCGGCGGCGAGGAGCGGCTGCACCTCCCGGGCCATGGTGGCAACGACCTCCGCCAGCTCGCGCTCCGCGGGGGACTCGAGCAGCGCGGGGTCTGCTCCGCCCTCCGGGGCTTCGCCGGCCTGGCGCAGGATGTTGTGGATGCGCTTGTTGGCCGCCGCCAGGCTCGCCGCCTCGGGCAGCCGGCGGAACGCCCCGACGCCCCGCACCCGGCGGTCGAAGTCCACCGGGCGGGTGGGGCGACGGGCGAGCACCGCCTCGAAGGTGTCCGGCGCGACGCCCGCGTCCAGGTAATAGGCGCGCAGGCGCTCCATCGCGAACTCCAGTACCTGCTCGGCGACCGGCTCGGCCTCGAACAGGTCGTAGGTCCGGGCCGAGAGCACCAGCAGTTCCCTCAGGTCGAGGTCCAGCCCCCGCTCGATCAGGGTGCGCACGACTCCGAGCGCCGCCCGCCGCAGCCCGAAGGGGTCCCGGTCGCCGGTGGGGCTCTGCCCGATGCCGAAGATGCCGGTCAGGGTGTCGAGCTTGTCGGCCAGGGAGAGGACCTGGCCGGTCGGGGTCGCCGGGAGCGCGTCGCCCGCGAACCGGGGCAGGTACTGCTCGTCGATGGCGCTGGCCACCTCCGGGTGCTCGCCGTCGTGCAGGGCGTAGTGCCGTCCCATCACCCCCTGGAGCTCGGGGAACTCCCCGACCATCTCGGTGACCAGGTCGCACTTGGAGAGCGCGGCGGCCCGCTCGGCCAGGGCCGGGTCGAGGCCGAGCGCCCGGGCGATGCCGCCCGCCACCCGGGCGATCCTGCGGGTACGGTCGAGGAGGGTGCCGAGGCGCTGCTGGAACACGACCCCACCGAGGGTCTCGGCGCGGCTCGCGAGCGGGACCGCGCGGTCCTTCTTCCAGAAGAAGTCGGCGTCCGCCAGGCGGGGCCGCACCACCCGCTCGTTGCCCGCGCGCACCGCGCCCGGGTCCACGCTCTCCACGTTCGCCACCGCGATGAAGTGCGGCAGGAGCCGGCCGTTCCCGTCGACCAGGTGGAAGTAGCGCTGGTTGCCCTTCATGGTGGCGATGA
>ERZ1645192.182-NODE-182-length-47624-cov-7.869032_pt1 | contig 47624 bp, 38 predicted proteins | sample MGYA00575354_ERZ1645192 | MGnify/ENA primary metagenome ERZ1645192 (study PRJEB40844, sample SAMN11349763) | freshwater sediment metagenome | isolation source: river sediment | host: Sediment | place: India: Faizupur Khadar , New Delhi | collected 2017-02-21 ...
CGGCCACCAAGCCATCGGCACGGCGGGGTCACGCGATGGCCTACGACAGCGCCCGCGGGAAGGTGGTCTTGTTCGGGGGATATAATGAATCAGAAAACAAAGCAATCGACGAGACATGGGAATGGGACGGCAACAACTGGACACAATTGAATCATTCTGTCAAACCCTTGGCACGATACCGTCACGCGATGGCCTACGACAGCGTCCACGAAAAAGTGATCCTCTTTGGGGGGACGATCGTTACGACACCCAACGACGAAACATGGGAATGGAACGGCACCGACTGGGCACAACTGAATCCTGTCGTCAGACCATCGACACGAGCAGCTCACGCGATGGCCTACGACAGCGCCCGAGGCATATCGGTGTTGTTCGGCGGCTCCTATGGCGGTGACGAAACTTGGCTCTGGGATGGTGGCGCCAACGACCGCCCCGGTCAGATAATGAACATCGCATGGGGCAGTTCGGGTATCACAGACGATTCGCAAATTCAATCGCTCTTCGTCTTCTTCAACGCCGGCGGCCTTGGCGACATTACAGGAACTCCGACCAATGGTGTTGACCTGCTGACATGGAAGCACGACCGCTGGGTCACGGTGTCGTCGAACGAGGCCGATCCCGACAACCTTGCCCCGGTGACTTGGGAAACGACCGACCCGGTCGAGATACAGACACTCCTCAACAGCGGTCTGCGCAAATTCAACTTCGCCGTTGTTCCCTCCGCCCCCAACGGCTTCCTGACCGACATGGGCTCCATCGCCACCGACTACGCCGAGGTCGTCGTCCGCTACACGATACCGTAGAAATGTAGGGGCGCGATTCATCGCGCCCAAATAATCGTTGACCTATCAAGGGCGCAATGAATTGCGCCCCTTGTATATTACCCTAAGCCGTGGCGAGTAGATTGTTCGCCCCTTGGGTAACCCCCGCATGTAGCAAACTCACTTGCCACGGCATTGAATCCCAAAGAGGAAAGGATTAAAAAGGTTCCGGCAACAGGCCGTTTCGCCCCCCGTCGTAAGGGTCGCAAGTAGCTTGGTCGTTGCCGGAAACCAAGGCGCAACCGTAGGCCCGAACAGTCGGTTGGTGGCAAGCACCGTATAACAAGGACGGGACAGGTTGCAAGGCATTATAAAACAGCGGAGGAGGAAATGGCAACAATTTTGGGGATCGATGTGAGTTCGGAGACATTGGATGCTTGCGCGCTCACCGAAGATGGAACGAAGCACTCGAAGGCATTCGTCTACTCATTGGAAGGATGTCGGAGCCTCGTCAAATGGGCTCAGAAGCATCAGGTCGGAGTCGTGGTGATGGAAGCCACGGGCGGGTATGAACAGCGCGCGGCGCTTGCGTTGGTACAGGCCGAGTTCCCGGTAAAGATCATCAACCCGAGTCAGGTTCGCAATTTCGCCAGAGGGATCGGGAAGATCGCCAAGACGGATCAGATCGACGCCTATGTCATAGCCCGTTTTGCACAAGTAGTTCCCTTGCCGGAGACCTTTCGTGTTTCCCTCGGGGAGATACGCTTGAAGCGATTGGTTCAACGGCGCGTAGTATTGATCGAGATGCTGTCGGCGGAGAAGAATCGCAAGTCTCTTGCCGACGACGAGATCATGGAAAGCATCTCGGCCATAATTGGGGTGCTTCAAAGCGAGGTCAAAAGAATCGAAAGCGCGATGGATGAGATACGGAAAGAAGACCCGGTGATCACGCGGAAATGCGAAGTCTTAACGAAGCAAAAAGGCATTGGCTCTATCACCGCGCTCTCTTTGATCGCGCTTATGCCGGAGCTTGGTCAGATAAACAGGAAACAGGCTGCCGCTCTCGCAGGACTCGCGCCCATTGCGCGAGACAGCGGTAAGATGAAAGGCAAACGATTCATTTCCGGTGGCCGCTTCGATGTCAGGCGTGCGCTGTATATGCCGGCATGGGTGTCCGTTCAGCGTGATCCGGAAATGCGCGATAGCTATGAAAGACTGGTCGGAAAGGGTAAATTAAAAAAGGTGGCTATCGTTGCCATCATGCGAAAACTACTCATAAGATCGAATGCATTGCTTAATAGATATTGCTTCGGAGGGGGCGTGGTCAACGAAAGTTTTTGTTGACAACCAAGACAGTCGCTACAACGCCGCGACACCTTCCGCCCCATTGTGCCCTCCAAGGGGATTTTGCATTCTCTGAAAAGCGGTGCTATACTGCCTTTCCACTGGTGATGGAGAGCCGCGATGACCGAACATGCCGTACAGATAGTTCTTCCCGGCGGGGCGACCGAAGAGGCGAACCTGTCGTCCGAACTGTTGATCTATGCTTTTCGTAGGATATCCTTCAGCGTAACGATATGGTGAAAATAGTCGCTTTCCCGAAGTGACTTGTCGGGCCCGTAGATGCTGATAAGCGCCCGTTCCACCGTATGTCCCCGCGGTATTTTGAGCAGTCTGCATTTCCGTTCGACCGCCGGGATGACCTGCGGCCCGATCTCGCGGTCCTGATACTTGATCTCACAGACGGTAATGACCTTGTCGGAACGGCGATAGACCAGATCGATCTGAAACCGTTCATCACTTCTGCCGAAATAGGGGGCGGCGCGCAGGACCGTATCCTCAAAACCCATGATGCGGGCAAGTATTCCCGCATATTTGAGGCAGAAACGCTCGAAGGCGAATCCGAGCCAGATGTCGAAACTGTCCTTGGTGATCACCTCGAACAACTTTCGCGAGGTTGATTCCCGGATAGTCGACAGATTCGGCGCCATATACTTGAAATAGAAAGAGAGAAATTCGTCGACCAGCGTATAGGCCCGGAATTTCGACCGGGAATCTCGATCGAAAGGAACGACCGAGCGGATGATGTCGGCATGTTCGAGGTTGTCGAGATAAAGTTTCAGTCCCCCTCCCGACGGGATGCCGAGCCGGACCGATATCTCCCCGGCGCTCAGGGAACCGCTCTGCAGTAAAGTGACGATCTGCTGATAGGTGCGCCCCTCGCGGAATTGACTATAGAAAATACGGTCGGGTTCATTGAGCATGAGGCCGGCGGGAGAAAAACAGAGGCGATTCATGTTCTGTTCGAAGGATTGGGAACAGTCTATTTCCTCAAGGTATTTGGGAACCGTGCCGAACACCATCTGATATTTCAGCAATTCCTCTTCGCTGCGCCTGTCTTTGAAAAAGCGGATCGCCTCGTCGGGGAAAAGTCCGCGAAGCAGTATCTCGGCATTCACCCGGCCATATAATGCCTTGGAAGAAAGGACCCTGCGGACCATGAAGGAGGCAACCGATCCGCAGAGGATGAGCATCACCTTCTTTTTCTTCCAGAAGTTGTCCCAGAAGTATTTGATGATGCTGATGAGTTTTCCCTGTCCCGCGGCCATCCATTGAAGTTCGTCGAAGAAAAGGACCGGCTTTGCCCCGCTGTCCGTTTTCAGCAGGTGGTCGGTCAAATACGCGAAAACATCGTTCCAGTTCCGGAACTGCAGCGAAGCGGCAAGCGACTCTTCCTTCTGGGCGAAAAGTTGAGCGGTGAAATGTTGTATCTGCCCGCCGGTGTCGAGACCCTCCAAGGCTTCGAAACGGTAGAATTTCTTCTTCCCCGCGCCAAACTCCTCGACAAGGCGGCTTTTCCCGATCCGGCGCCTGCCGTAAATGACCACCAGCCGCCCATCGGCGGCACGGTAGGCTTGATCGAGTATCTTGGTCTCTTTTTCCCGTCCGACGAACATGGCTTTTCTCCGCACCGGTTTTCAAAAAAACCTTATCTCTGTTTGCGTATTATGTCAATAAAAAATGAGGAATCCGCAAACAGAGTCGTTTAAACTTTCTTTGCGGATTCCCGCGATTTTACATTCCTCCTCCGGTGTGCTATACTGCTTTTCCACTGTTGACGGAGCACCCGATGGCCGAAGAACATGCCGTGCAGATGATACTTCCCGACGGGAAGCAGGAGGAACTCCAACTCTCGCCGGGCGCCCACCTGAAGACGCTCGCCGACCGGTTCGCCGACCGATTCGACCTGCCGATACTCGGCGCGATCTGTGACAACCGCGTGGTGTCGCTCGAGGGGAAGGTCAACACCTTCTCAAGCATCGAGTTCATCACGATGCGCGACAAGAACGGGCGGCTCATCTTCCTCCGGTCGCTCCTGTTCGTCTTCATCAAGGCGGCAAAGGAGATGTTCCCCCACGCCCAATTGCACATCGAATACGGCATCGGCAACGGCCTCTACTGCTATTTCGAAGGGCTCGAATGGATACGACTCGAAGAGGTCGAGGAACTCGAAAAGAAGATGCGCAGTATCATCGCGCAGGACCTCCGCTTCATCCGCAAGGAGATGCCGACGCCCGAGGCGGTGCGACTCTTCAAGGAGGCGGGCCTGCAGGATAAGGTGCGGATATTCTCGACGCGGACCGACGAAACATCGAGCGTCTACTACCTCGGCGGGCTCATCGATTATTTCTACGGCCACCTCGCCTACTCGACCGGCGCCATCACCGATTTCCGCCTGCAGTACTACAACCGCGGCATCGTGCTGCTCATCCCCGACCAGCACGACCCGACGAAGGTCGAGGCGTTCAAGGACCAGCCGAAGTTCTTCAACATCATCACCGAGAACAAGAAGTGGCTCGACATCCTCGATCTCGAGAACTGCGGGCAACTCAACGAGGCGGTGCGACGCGGCCGCGCCAAGGAGATCGTGCTGGTGCAGGAATCGCTCCACGAGAAGAAACTGGCCATCATCGCCGACGAGATACACCGCCGCCGCGAGACGGTGCGGGTCATCTCCATCGCCGGCCCCTCCTCGTCGGGCAAGACCACGACCGCCAAGCGGCTCGCGATACAACTGCGGGTGAACGGGTTCCGGCCGATACTCATCAGTCTCGACAACTACTTCGTCGACCGCGACAAGACCCCGAAGGACGCGAGCGGCAAGCACGATTTCGAGGGGCTCGACGCGATCGATGTGGCGCTCTTCAACGAGCAGGTGCTGAGGCTCCTGCAGGGGAAGGGGACCAACCTCCAGCGGTACGATTTCCTTACCGGCAAAAGCACGCGCGGCGAAACGAAATACCGCCTGCCCAAGAACGGAATCATCATCGTCGAGGGTATCCACGGGCTCAACCCGCAGCTCTTCACCGAACTCAACTACGACCGCACCTACAAGATCTATGTCTCGGCGCTCGCCAACCTCAACATCGACCACCACAACCGTATCCCGACCACCGACTGCCGGCTCATCCGCCGCATGGTCCGCGACGCGCAGTTCCGCGGCCACGACGCCATCGAGACGATAGACCGCTGGCCTTCGGTGCGGCGCGGCGAGGAGCGCAACATCTTCCCGTATCAGGAACGGGCCGACATCATGTTCAACTCGTCGCTCGTCTACGAACTCTCGGTCCTGCGCAAGTACGCCGAACCGATCCTGCAGAAGATAACTCCCGACCGGCGCGAGCACCTCGAGGCGCGGCGGCTCCTCAAGTTCCTCTCCTTTTTCGAGCCGATCGATGAGACCGTCATCCCGTTCAACTCGATCATCCGCGAGTTCATCGGCGGCTCGGCCTTCGACTATTGAACTTTATCCCCTATAATTTGACATAGCCCTTCCTTTGTTCTAGTATTCACCGGCATTCATCGCGGGGCAGAGATGCAGATTTTTCCGCTACATACCGACAGCGTCGAGGCCGTCGGCGTCATGGGGAGGTACGGTGTTTCGCATACCGGCGTCGCTCTGATGCGCGACCGGTTCGCGGAGCGTTCGTTCGTGGTGAAGGGGCTTTCGAGTCCCGGCGCCAACGCCCTCAAACAGCATCTCCTGTCGCTCGGCGGCGAGGCGGCGCTCCCGAAACACGCGATCACCGGCGGCGCGGAAAAATGCGACCTTCTTTTTTCTCTGCGTGACGACCGCTATCCCGCCCTCATCGAACGGCTCCGGATGCAGTGTTTTCATCTGCCCGAAATTGCCGACGCGATCGAATTGTTCCGCACGGCGCAGGGGCCGTGGTACGACTTCCGGCACGACCGTATCCCGGCCGACCGTCCCGCGATCATGGCGATACTCAATGTGACCCCCGACAGTTTCAGCGACGGCGGCCGTTACGCGACGGCCGACGCCGCAGTGGCGCGCGCCGATGAGCTCATCGCGCAGGGGGCCGATATCATCGACATCGGTGGCGAATCGACCCGTCCCGGCGCCGCCCCGGTCGACGCGGCCGAGGAGACACGGCGCGTTGTCCCGGTCATTAATCGCATCCGCTCTGCGCATAAAAAGACGGTCATCTCGATAGACACGACCAAGGCGACGGTCGCGGCGGCCGCGCTTGCGGCGGGGGCCGATATCATCAACGATATCTCGGCGCTCACCCACGATCCGCAGATGGCTTTTGTCGCTTCCCAAGCGGCGGTGCCGCTCATCCTGATGCATATGCGGGGGACGCCGCGCACCATGCAGGACGATCCGCGCTACGACGATCTTCTCGCCGACATCAACGCCTACTTTGACGCGGCGATACTCCGGGCGCTTGACGCCGGGGTGAAGCGGGAAAAGATTATTATCGACCCCGGCTTCGGGTTGTTCGGGAAGAGCGCGGCGCACAATCTGACGCTGCTCAAACATCTTGAGGCCTTCACGATGCACCGCCTGCCGCTGCTCGCGGGGCTGTCGCGCAAGTCGTTCATCGGCGCGACGACCGGCCGCACGGAGCCGACCGACCGGCTTGCCGGGACGCTCGCGGCCCAGATGCTCGCCCTGTCGAAAGGGGCGGCGATCCTGCGGGTCCACGATGTCGCCGCGGCTCACGACCTTATCCTCATGCACTGCGCGGTACGGGGGGCGTCATGCTGCTGAATCATTTTATGACCTTCCTCGATTCGATATGGGGCGGCAATCCCTTCGCCCTGCTCATCTCCATCGTCGATCTCCTGCTGGTCTGGTTCTTCGTCTACAAATTCCTCCTGCTCATCAAGGGAACCCGCTCGATGCGCATTCTCGCCGGCTTTTTCCTCCTGCTCGCCCTCTATTTCGTCGGCAAGCTCATCGGGATGAAGGCGATGGTGTGGCTGCTGGGCGGCATCTTCGAGTACTTCATCCTCATCGTCGTGCTCATTTTCCGGGAGGAGATACGCAACATCCTGTCGAGTTTCGAATTCATGCGGATGCTGTCGGGCGAAGGGACGACCTATGAAAGCATCGTCATGTCGGAGGAACTGGCCGAGGCGCTCTGGCATCTCGCGCAGGCGCGGGAAGGGGCGCTCTGCATCGTTACGCAGAAGGGAGATCCCGAGCCGTTCGTCACCGGCGGGGTCACGCTGGGCGCCGAGGTGAAGAAAGAACTGCTCATCTCGATATTCCGCAAGAATTCGCCGCTCCACGACGGCGCGGTCATCATCAAGGATGGTCGTATCGCGCAGGCGAGTGTGGTCCTGCCGCTCTCCACCAATCCCGAGATAGACGCGAATTTCGGCACTCGCCACCGCGCCGCCTACGGCATCTCGGAGCGCGTCGACGCGCTGGTGTTCGTCGTCTCCGAGGAGCGCGGTCAGATATCGATGCTCAAAGAGGGCCGGATCACCCGCAACATGACCCGCGAGATGATAAAGAAAGTGCTTTCCAAACATCTGGCGCAGGATTAGCCGATGAAACGGATTCGCGAATTCTTCACCGTCAACGGCCGCGAGAAAGTGCTCGCGCTGCTCGCCACCTTCGCCATCTGGGCCGGCGTCATCGCGAGCCGCGAGGAGCCGGTGAACTTCACCGTGAAGGTCCGGTTCGATACCGGCAACGACCGCATCGTCACCACCTCCCGTCCGGAGGAGACGGTCCACGTGCAGGCGAAGGGAAGCGTTTTCGCCGTGGCGCAGGTGGCGGCGAGCGATCTCGAGGTGGTCATCGACGCGACGCGACGCGACCCGGGCCGCGCCGTCTATTTCCTCGATGAGCGCGAGATTCCGCTGTCGCGCTACCTCAAGATAGAGCAGATCATGCCGCGTGACATCTCTTTCACGGTATCCAATCGCGGATCCAAGACGGTGAACGTGGATCCCTCGCTCGACGGTCAGCCCAAGAAGGGCTACAAGATAGCGGGGGTGCGGAGCAAGCCCGCCTCCGTGCTGGTGACCGGCCCCGAAGAGATCGTCGCGGCGCTCGAAACGGTGCCGACCGAACCGGTCGACCTTACCGGCATCGCGGAGACCTTCACCCGCGCCGTCCGGATATCGCCGGGGCAGCCGGGCGTCACGACCGCCGGAGAGGAGGGGACGGTCGAACTTACCGTCGCTATAGAACGCGATCTCCGCGAACTGACCCTGTCGCGCGTGCCGCTCTATGTCGACGGAGAACTGCCCGCCGAGATCGAACCGGCCTACATCGCCGTCCGGGTCAAAGGGCCCGCCGAAAGTATCGAACAGCTCGCCGTGCGGGGCCTCAAGGCGTTCGTGCAGAGCCTCCCGGCGCGGCTCTATGTGGTCGATCGCTACTATTTCAAGGACATGCCTTCCGGCATAGAGATACTCGAGATGGAAAAGGTCAAACAGGTAACGGTACGCAGGAAGAACCCATGACACGAAAACTTTTCGGCACCGACGGCGTCCGCGGCACGGCCAACGCCTTCCCGGTGACGGTCGACAACGCCCTTATCCTCGGCCGCACCGTGGTCCGCTGTTTTCAGCGGACCAGCCCGATCCGCGAAGGGAAGCACCGCATCGTCGTCGGCAAGGATACCCGCCTCTCCTCCTACATGCTCGAAGCGGCCATGGCGGCCGGCATCTGTTCTGCGGGCGCCGACGCGATACTGCTCGGGCCGCTCCCGACCCCCGGCATCAGCTTCATCACCCGCTCGATGCGGGCCGACGCAGGCGTCGTTATTTCGGCCAGCCACAATCCCTACTTCGACAACGGCATCAAGTTCTTCACCAAGGACGGCATGAAACTGACCGACGAGGCGGAACTCGAGATAGAGACGGCCTTTCACAAAGATACGGTCGACAGTCTCCCGACCGGCAAAGGAGCGGGGAAGATCTACCGCGTCAACGACGCGCAGGGCCGCTATGTCGAATTCCTCAAGGCCAGTTTCCCGCGCGATCTCACGCTCGACGGGATGCAGATATCGCTCGACTGCGCCAACGGCGCCGCCTACCTCGTCGCCCCGACCATATTCTCGGAACTCGGTGCGGCGCTGAAAGTCTACGCCAAAACGCCCAACGGTGAGAACATCAACGACAACTGCGGTGCGCTCCATCCCGAAAATGTCGCCGGGAAGGTGGTTGCTGACAGCGCGGACATCGGCATATCGCTTGACGGCGACGGTGACCGCGTCATCCTCGTCGACGAAAAAGGGGAGATCGTGGACGGCGACCGGATCATCGGCGCGGCGGCGCTTTACCTGAAAGAACAGGGGAAGTTGGTGAACGACCGCGTGGTCACCACCATCATGACCAATGTCGGGCTTGAACTCTACCTCAAGGACAAGGGGATCGCGATGTCGCGCACCGGCGTGGGCGACCGCTATGTCTCCGAGGAGATGCAGCGGACCGGCGCCATCGTCGGCGGCGAGAATTCGGGCCACATCATCTTCAGCGAATTCAACCCGACCGGCGACGGCATCCTCACCGCGCTCCAGATACTCGCCATCATGCAGAGAAGCGGCCGGAAACTCTCCGAACTGGTCGCCGGGATCCCGCTTTTCCCGCAGGTGATGAAGAAGCTCACCGTTGCGCAGAAGATACCGCTTAAGGACCTTCCGAAGACGACAAAGGCGATAGCCGACGGTGAGAAGGCGATCGGCCGCGGCCGCGTGGTGGTCCGCTATTCCGGTACCGAACCGGTGCTCCGCGTCATGGCCGAAGGCGAGGACGAATCGAAGTGCGCGGCGGTCGTCGCCGCCATCATGGACACCGCGAAGAAAGAACTGGGCACATAATAATTTCATAGGGGCGAGAGTAGGTGTTGGAGGAATAGATGAAGATCGAGTCGTTACGACTGAAGAACTTTCGTGCGTTTCGTGATGTGGAAATGCGCGATATTCCGAATTTCGCGGTTATCGTCGGCGCCAACGGAACCGGCAAATCGACCCTGTTCAATGTATTTGGTTTTCTGCGCGACGCCATGACGGGCAATGTCAATAGTGCCCTGCAAAAATTGGGCGGCAGCCGTGGCTTTGACGAGGTAAAGAGTCGGGGTGCGGAAGGAAACATCGAGATAGAGATCAAATTCAGAGAGAATGCGTCTTCTCCGCTTGCAACATATTTTCTCTCATTAGACGGGAAAAATGGCATTGCTAAGGTGGAGCGAGAAGTATTAAAATATCGACGCGGAAGCAAAGGGCAGCCATGGCATTTTCTTGATTTCTCAAACGGAGACGGAACTGCGGTTATTAACGAGGTTGAAACCGACATCAAGCAGGAAAGTTTGCTTAAACGAGAACGGCAACAACTTAAATCCCCCGACATACTTGCCATCAAGGGTCTTGCCCAGTTCGAGAAATTTCCCGCAGTCAAAGCATTGGGAAATCTTATAGAAAATTGGCATGTCTCCGACTTTCATATCAACCGTGCTCGTTCGGAACAGGAGTCGGGATACGCGGAGCATTTATCGAGCGAAGGAGAAAACCTCGCACTTGTGACACAATATCTCTACAACAATCACCGTGTCGTTTTCGATACGCTCTTGAAAAAGTTGGCCGAAAGAGTTCCCGGCATTACCAAAGTCGAGGCAAAGCCAACCGAAGAAGGAAAGATACTACTCAAATTTCAGGATCAGGAATTTACCGATCCATTTCTTGCTCGTTTCGTTTCTGACGGTACGATAAAGATGTTTGCCTATCTGGTACTTTTATATGATCCAAAACCGCACCCGCTTTTGTGTGTTGAAGAGCCGGAGAACCAACTTTATCCCGCATTACTCACGGAACTGGCCGAAGAGTTTCGTAGCTATTCTCGGCGTGGTGGACAGGTTCTTGTCTCGACCCATTCGCCTGACTTTCTTAACGCCGCTGCGCTTGATGAGGTGTTCTGGCTCGTTAAAGAAAAGGGATACACTAGCATCAAGCGGGCGAGCGAAGACGAGCAAATACGGGCATATATGCAGGATGGCGATAAGATGGGGTATCTCTGGAAGCAGGGCTTTTTTGAGGGAGCCCATCCCGCATGAGGTATATTGCCTTTTTTCTCGAAGAAGAATCGGCTCAAGAACTGCTGAAAGGATTGCTTCCCCGACTTTTACCGTCGGGTGTCGAGCCGCGGTATATCGTTTTCGAGGGGAAAAGCGATCTGGAAAGTCAACTCGCCGGCAAACTGCGGGGTTGGCGGCTTCCAGAGACGCGGTTCGTCGTTTTGCGGGACAAAGATTCGGCCGATTGCCGGGAGGTCAAGGAGCGTCTTCGAGCGCTTTGCATCGCTGCGGGAAAGACAGAGACGCTCGTTCGGATAGCCTGCCATGAGATCGAGAGTTGGTATCTCGGTGATCTAAGCGCGGTGGAACGGGCTTTTGAAATAAAAGGAATTGCGAAGCAACAGGGTAAGTCAAAATATCGTGATCCTGATAAGATCGCTGCTCCGGTGCAAGAATTGAGGAAGATAACCCGCGATGCCTATCAGAAGGTTTCCGGCTCACGGTCGATAGGTCCTCTTCTGTCGCCGGAGGAGAATCTTTCGCATAGTTTCAAGGTGTTCGTTCAAGGGATACAGAAACTACTGAAGTAATGAAGAAAGAACTGGGCGCGTAGGGCCGCTTTTCTGATCGGGGGGACATGACCGCATGACATACAAGGTGCTAAAAGTTTTAAGTATTTTAACGCTATTGCTCTCAGCGTGTGGCGGGAAGGAGAGTTATACCGAAAAAGAATATCTGGAAGATGCTTTTCTGGCAACTTGCACGAAATATCAAAAATGCGACAACACGGCATTCAGTAACAAGTTTTCTTCCATAGGCGATTGCGTAGAAAACTATAAAAAAGAAAAAGACTCGAATTCTGGCGACGATGCCATAACTTATCGGCCGGTTTGCGGTAGCGATTATATGTTCGATCCCGATGCCGCCAAACGAGCGGCAGCCTGCCTGTCTGCCGGAGATTGTCAATTCTGGGATCTCGAGGATGTTTACAGCAGCACCTGCGCTTATTTGGAAGAAGTGTGTCTTGAGCGGTGCAGTAATAAAGGAGAAAAAAAGTGCGCGAACAATGTGGTGAGAGAATGTAATGGGCAAACGTGGGAAGAAAAAGAGGATTGCGACCTGACCGATAAGGAGTGTCTTCAATCTGCCGGTGCCGCGGAGTGTCTTCCCCCGAGCTGTACCGGTGACGAGATGAAATGCGTAGGTCGTCTGTTGCTGGAATGCAAAGACACCGTTTTTGAACAAACCGACTGCGGAGAGACCTGTAATACCTGCGCGACGGGGAAAGGGTGTGTTCCGCGCGACGATGCCTGTTTGACCGATGGTCAGATGAAATGTGAGGGAACCAAGGTTTTCCAGTGTGTTGAGTGTGATTGGGCTGATATATGGGATTGTGCCACACAGGGACAACGCTGTGTCCTTGTCGGTGAAAATGTTGTTGCTTGTGAGAATGGCCCTTTGTAGCGTTCCCGAATGCTTGCATTTTAGCGGTACTGCGGTAGCATTCCTCCGCATATAGATAAGGGAGTGAACCATGCATCAGCATAAACTCGGCGTGAACATCGACCATGTCGCGACACTGCGGCAGGCGCGCGGCACCAAATATCCCGATCCGGTCTTCGCCGCCCTCATCGCCGAACAGGCGGGCGCGTCGAACATCACCCTCCACATCCGTGAGGATCGTCGCCATGCGCAGGAACGCGATCTGGAACTTATCCGGAAAAGCGTCGGCATCAAGGTGAATCTTGAGATGGCGATGACCGCCGACCTCAAGCGGGTCGCCCTTGCCCACCGTCCCCACTCCTGTACGCTGGTTCCCGAAAAGCGGCAGGAATTGACGACCGAAGGGGGCATGGATCTTTGTAGCGACCGATACGCGGGACTCAAGAAATACATCGCCGATCTGAAAAAAGCGGGGATCGAGGTGTCGCTTTTCATCGATCCCGACGATACGCAGGTAACGATGGCGCGTAAACTCGGCGCCGATGCGGTCGAGTTCAACAGCGGCCGCTACGCCGAGGCCGAAAACGATAAAAAAGCGGCGGCCGAGATCGAGCGGATACGGAACGCGGCGGTGTTCGCCCTCTCCAACGGGCTCAGGGCCCATGTCGGTCACGGCATCAACTATCACAATGTTCATCCGCTCGTTGAGTTGGGACTGCTCGAAGAATTCAATATCGGTCATGCCATCGTGGCGCGTGCCGTGATGGTCGGCTTCGAGAGGGCGGTGAAGGAGATGCTCGAACTTTTGAAGAGCGCGCGATGATCCGCGGCGTCGGCATCGACATCGCGGTGATCGACCGGTTCCGTAACGCCGATCCGGCGCTCCTTGACCGTATCCTCGCCCCCGCCGACCGCGACTACACCGGCAAGTTCGCCGACCCGTCGGCCCATATCGCCGGTTTCTGGGCGGCGAAAGAGGCGCTGGTCAAGGCGCTTTCCCGCACCGACATCGCCTTCAACCGGGTGGCCGTGCTCCACGAACCGAACGGCCGTCCCTATTTCGATTACCGTCCCGACGAGGGGCGACTCCATCTTTCCATATCCCACGAAAAGGAACACGCCGTCGCCGTCGTGATCTGGGAAGAGTAACGGTCGATGAGTATCCCTTTCATCGGTGAGATCGCGGCGCTGCTGACCGCCTGCTGCTGGGTCATATCGTCGCTTTCGTTCCAGACGGCGGGGCGCAAGGTCGGATCGCTTCCGGTCAACATCATCCGCATCGTGCTCGGCTTCTTATTTCTTTCCGGTTATTTGACGATCGCCCGCGGGGCGCCCATACCGTTGGACGCCACGCCGCATGCGTGGTTCTGGCTGTCGCTTTCGGGGGTGGCGGGGTTCCTCTTCGGCGATCTCCTGCTGTTCAAGGCGTTCGTCGTGGTCGGGGCGCGCACCTCGATGCTCGTGATGTCGTCGGTCCCGGTGCAGGCGGCGGTCATCGGCTATTTCCTGATGGACGAGACCCTTACGCCGCTGGGACTCATCGGGATGGCGGTCACCATCGGCGGCATTGCGCTGGTGGTGCTCAAAAAGAACGGGGACGCGGGCGACGGATCGCCGCGCGACCATAAGCGGGGCCTGCTCTACGCCTTCGGCGGCGCCTTCGGACAGGCGGTCGGCCTGATACTGTCGAAGTACGGCATGGGCGACTTCGATCCCTTCGCGGCGACGCAGATACGGGTCATCACCGGCGTGATCGGCTTCATCGCGCTGGTCACCTACCTCGGCGCGTGGGGTCGGGTCACGGCGGCGCTGCGCGATATCCGGTCGATGGGCTTCATCGCCAACGGCGCCTTCTTCGGCCCGTTCATCGGGGTGTCGCTGTCGCTCCTAGCGGTCCAGCATGCCCCGACCGGCATCGCCGCCACCATCATGTCGACCACCCCGGTCCTCATCATCGCCCCGGCGGTTCTTATATTTAAGGAGAAGGTCGGCCTGCGCGAGATCACCGGCGCCCTCATCGCGGTGGCGGGCGTGGCGCTGCTGTTCCTCCGGTGAAAAAAACAGTTGACATTGGCAAGCGTTCCCACTAGGCTCCGCTCAACGAGGTGGATAGAACATATTTTTTTGGAGGTGCCGATGAGAAAGATCGCCGTGTTCATGCTTCTGACGATCGTCTGTTCGTCGCTCTTCGCGGCAAAGATGTACCGCCGCGACGGGTCGTTCGTCGAATTCAAGAAGGATCCCGCCCTGACCGCCCGGTTCGTGAACCCGGCCGACGTTGCGGGGATCAAGGCTCCCGAACTGCTCTGGAAAAGCGATGCGCGCTATCTGGCGGTCGAAAAGAGCACCGTCAATCCCCTGCCGGTCTACCGCTTCAACGGTCAGCCCTACGTCATGAACGCCCAGCTCTTCTGGCGCGGCAAGATGCCGGCGGACAAACTGGCGAAGAAGTACGGCCTGACGCTCCGGGAGATCTATGCATCGACCGACCTGTACCGCTTCACCGTAACGGGCGACGCGGCCGCCATTGCGCAGAAGATCGTCGAAGCGGGCGACGGGTTCGCCTTCCCCGACATGATCCGCCGTCAGGTCCTGCGGGCCGAGCCGGTCATGCCGATACCGGACAAATACTACAAGGAAGGGTACCAGTGGGCGCTCAAGAACACCGGCACCGCCATCGGCCTGTCGAACCCCGAACTGCCGACGACCGCCAACGCCGATATCCGTTTCGAGCAGGCGATGCAGTTCATCGTCGACCGGCTGGCGGCCTCCGAACTCCCCAACTTCGACGGCGACACCAAGGTCGCCATCATGGATTCGGGCGTCGATCTGACCCACCCCGATCTCAAGAACAAACTCGAAGAGGGTTGGGACGCCGTTAATCATGAGGCGGGCGGCGACTACGGCACGATAGAGGAGGGCGATCCCTACGGCACCGCCGGCTATTCGCACGGCACCAACTGCGCCGGCGTCGCGGCGGCCGAAGGGAACGAGATCGGTACCACCGGTGTCTGCCCGTGGTGCGGCATCTACCCGGTCCAGTTCATGGAGGGGGGCATGGGCTCCGCCAGTTCCGATCAGGGCTACATCGAATCCTACGAAAAATATGTCGCCGATCCGCTGATCGTAGCGGTCAATTGCTCCTTCGGTCCGATGGCCGGCATGGGGACCGTTCCGGTGACGGCCGCCGAAGAGGAGTCGCACCTGAACTTCCTCCAGAACGGCCGCGACGGCAAGGGCGGGGCCATCCTTTACGCGTCGGGCAACGACGGTGTGGACACCAATTACATGGAACTGCACGGGTACAAGTTCGAGTTCAAGCGCAACGATGTCGATGTGGTCGCGACCGTCTTCTCGGTCGGCGGCACCAGCGCGTGGGACAACCGCGTTTCCTACTCGAACTACGGGCAGGAACTCGCCGTGGTCACCCCGACGCTGACCCAGTCGCCGCTCCTCGGTATCGCCACCACCTATATCCAGACCTACGGCGACCTCGACGACGACTACTCCAACCAGTTCTCCGGCACCTCGGCCGCGTCGCCTTTCGCGACCGGCGTGATGGGGGTCATCTTCTCGGTCAATGCCGAACTTACGCTCGAGGAGGCGACCGAGATACTGCGCCTCTCTTCCGATAAGATACATCCCGAGACCGGTTTCTGGAACAAGACCCCCGATGCGGCGGCGACCGACGCTCACAGCCCCAAATTCGGCTATGGCCGCGCCAATCTCATCAAGGCGGCGCGTCTGGCGGCGGGGCTCGAGATGTGCGCGACGACCGCCGACGAGAGCAAGAACAACCTAGACGACGACTGCGATGGCTGGGTCGACGAAGGGTTCGCTCCCGACCTGTCGACCGTCGGCGGCCCCTGCACCGCGGCGGCCGATTGCGTTACCGCCGATCTCGCCGAGGAGAACGTGCAGTGTCTGACCGACCTCAACGGTACGCTGGTGGCGAGCGGCTACTGCGTCGTCCTGCCCAACAAGACCGACTGCCCCGACGGCACCCGCGCGCCGGGCGACGGCGGCTCCTACTGCTACAAGGACTGCAACAAAGATAACGACTGCGCCCGCGAAGGTTTCTTCTGCACCGAGGAGAATCTCGGTTACTGTCAGGGGACCTGCAAGAGCGACGACGATTGTTCAGGCGACTCCTACTGCGACGACGAAGGGCACTGCAAGCGCAATCCCTCCGAACCGGGCGGAGAATGCTCGAGCAACGAGGACTGCCTCTACGGCGGCTACTGCATCACGCAGGTGCCGGGCGGTTTCTGTTTTGTCCAGTGCGCCGACGGCATCGACGACTACTGCGGCGATCAGGGAGCCAAATGCGTCCACGTGTCGATCCCGCAGATGGGCGAGATGGATGTGTGCGTGCCGCCGTGCGAAGAGGCTTCCGACTGCCGCAGTCTGGGCGGTCAGTCGATGGCGTGCCACGAGACGCTCAACGGCAAAGAGGATGTCTGCTGGATGCCCTGCGAGGCCGACGAGGATTGTTTCGACGAGAACGCCGAATGCAACGACGGCACCTGTGTTCCCAAGGGCTCGGTGACCGACGACGATCCGGCGGCCGACGAGGATGAACTGACCACGGACGATATCGCGGCGACCGACGACATGACCGACACGACGGTCGTGCCCGATACCGGCACCGTCAAGAAAAGCGACGACGGCTGCGGTTGCACGATGGTGTTCTAACAGCGCGACGGGGTGAGAGATGGAAAAGACCGGACCGGAACAGGCTTCAGGGCGCGGCGTGTGGGTGGCGGTGATACTGCTGGCCGCCGCCGCCGTCCTTTTCGCCGTATTCTACTTCTCCCTTTCGGCCGAGATCGACAGGACCCGCGCCGAACTGGATAAAGTGAAACAGGATCAGCTGAACCTTATGGCCGACTACAAGGCGGCGCTCGAGGAGAACCACAAACTCCTCACGCAGAACCTGTCGGAACGCTATTTCGATTATCTCATCGACCTGCGCAACCGCATCGAACAGGCGAACTACGCGCCGACCGACGAGGAGAAGAAAAAAGCGTTCGACCGCGCCGCCTTCATCGTCGAGAACATGTCGGCGCTCGATCTGCCCGCCGAAGAGGCGAAACTGCGGCTTCAGTACATCGTCATGACCAAGAACCTGCTTGAGAAACCGGCCGCACCGGTCCCTGCCGGGAAGCCGGGACACAAGAACTAATCGAGAGATCCCCTCAAAACCACTTGTCGGAACCCCCCCTTTCGTTCAAAAAGCATCGCTACCCGTTCCGGGTGATGAGCCGTCCCGACGCGATAATAAGAATGCCGCCGATGACGATATAGGCGTTGAGGGCGAGGTTGAGGAAGAGCAGTTCGTTGATCGCGGTGAAGAGGATGGTGAGCAGGAACAGGACCGACGCGGTGTTGACCGGCACATCGCGTAGGGCGTAATTCCAGCAGAGGTAAGCGCCGCCCGACTGGAACAGCCCCATCTCCACCAGCCAGAACCATTCGTCGGCCTTCTGCGGTTTCGGACAATCGCGGAAAAGGAACGGAAGCATCAGCACCGTCGATATGACGAATATCTTGAAGAGGAACTGCACGACCTTCACCGGATCGTCGCGCAGAGGAACGACCAGATCGGCCGAGAAATAGACATACCAGCCGAAGGTGACCCCGGCGCCGACCGCCCAGAGGATGCCGACGGTGACATCGCCGCCGCCGAAATCGAACGAGTCCTTGCCGTACACGATCAGCAGCATCCCGAGGAGCGACAGGATCAGGGCGACGATCTCGCGCCACGTCGGCCGCACCCCGGCAAGGGCGAAGGAGAGGAAGAAAACGAACACCGGCGAGAGATTCTCGATGATCATCACCAGCGTTCCCGATATGGTATTGAGGGCGAGGTGGAAGGTGACGGTGTTGAGGAAGAGTCCCACGAACGAGAGCGCCGCGACGGTGCGCCACCGTTCGCGCCAGTCCATCGTGAATTTGCCGGTGGCCAGCAGGAACACGGCGAAGATGACCGTTCCCATGAGCACCCGGGCCGAGGCGACCCAGAGCATGTCGATACCGCGGGTGGCGAGGAAATGTCCCGCCGGTCCGTGGATCCCCCACAGGAACATCGCGATGAACAGGAAGATGTAGCCGCGCCGGGTATGGCTCATTTCGCCGGTTCGCTTAGATCGTCGTCGCTTTCGGCGGCGTTCTGGATGGCGTATTCCTGATAGAACTCGTTCTTCTTGGTGCAGGCGGCGCAGAAAAGGGCCGCGAGCGCTAAGCACAAAAGAAGGTAACGCATGGAAGCCTCCGTCATCGTTCGGGGCAGTATAGAGCAGCTCTTCTCCCGAAGCAAGGCGGCGGAGAAAAAAATGGCAAAAAAAGGGACAACGGTTAGAATGAGGCGTTCCGAAACCGGAGGAAGATCATGCGTACGATACTGTTGCTGTCGTTGTCGGCCCTGAGTCTGCTGTTCGTCTCCTGCACGGTGGAAGAGGAGAGCACGGTCGATACCGATGACCCGGCGACCGACCAGACGATCGCCGACGACACGGTGAACGATGAGGAGATAAAGGACGAAAACGACATAAGCGACGAAAAGGACGAGATGGCCGAAGAGGATGAAAATCCCGATCCGACCGACGATGATCCGACCGATCCGACAGATCAAACGATCATCGACGAAGACACCGTCCAGCCCGACGATGTGATACCGGCGGGGGAACTCATCATCGAACAGATCTATCTGCCGGGGCTCAATATGGGCGAGGCGATACTCGTGGTCGGCCCCGACGGGACGACGGTGCTCATCGACACCGCCAACGACGGTCACGGGCCGCAGTTGCTCGAAGCGGTGACGCGGCGGAAGGGGGAGGCGGCCATCGACTGGGCCATCATCACCCACTACCACAACGATCATATCGGCGGGTTCGACAACCTTTTCGGCGCAGGGGCGAACCAGCATCTCGAGGTGCGCAAGGGGATCGTCCATCGCGGTTTCTACGATATCGGCTCCGACATGCCGGGGGTCGAGGACTTCAACCAGTTCTGTACCCTGTCGCAGGGAGAACTCGCGGCGCAGGTGGTGACCCTCTGCACCGGCGCGGCCGAGATGCCGTGCGGTAACGCGAGCAGTCGCTATCCCACCTCCGATTGTCCGGGACTGCTCAAAGGCGATCTTTCGACCGCGGACGACGACGCGGCGGGCGACCTGTCGTACATCCCGCTGGGGAGCGGCGCGAAACTCTACTTCACCCACGCCAGCGGCTGGGTGGCGCAGTCGGGCGGTGCGATCTCGGCCGAGAATAACGGCATCACCATCGGCTACGGCGAGACCGATCAGGAGAATGCGCGCAGTCTCGGCGGCGTCATCGTCTGGGGCGATTTCCGCTACATTTTCGCCGGCGATACGCAGGGCCGCGACATCAAGATCGAAGGCTTCATCGCGTCGCACAGCGCCGGGCTGACCGTGACGCCGGGGGGCGCCGAACTGGCGCCGTCGGGAAGCATCGACACGGCCCATCTGTCGCACCACGGGCTTGCATCGTCCACTTCTCAGGAGTGGGTCGACTGGATATTCCCCGCGAACGGGAAAGACCGTAACGCCATCGTCGGGACGACCGGCATCTATGTCACCTCCCCGGCGCAGTCGGTGCTCGATTCGCTCACCCCGCGCGTCGGGAACGGCTTCATCTTCGCCAACGCGAAGGCGTATACCAGCGGCACGAGTCCCAAGTTCATCGTCGCCAACGCGGCGGTCACGCTCGATGTCACCAGCGGCGGCGCGCAGTATGTCGTCATCACCGGACTCGGCTCCGGCGCCATCACATCGGGCATCTACACCACCAACTGAAAATTGCCTTTTACCGTTTTCGCGGTAGAGTAGCGGCTGTTTTTGTCCTTTTACGGAACGGGTACATTATCATGAGAGCAACACGACTGTTCGTACAGACGCTCAAGGAAGTGCCGAAAGAGGCGCAGGTCGCGAGCCACATCCTCCTTTACCGCGCCGGGATGATCCAGAAACTGGCCAGCGGCATCTACAACTACCTGCCGCTCGCCCTCAAAAGTCTCCGCAAGATCGAGAACATCCTGCGCGATGAACTGAATAAGCGCGGCTGTCAGGAGGTCGAGATGCCGGTGGTGCAGCCGGCCGAACTGTGGCAGGAGAGCGGCCGCTGGAATTATTATGGCCCTGAACTGCTCCGCTTCAAGGACCGCAAGGGGGGCGACTTCTGCCTCGGGCCGACCCACGAGGAGGTCATCACCGACATGGCGCGGCGCAACCTGAAGTCCTACAAGCAACTGCCGTGGAACCTCTACCAGATACAGACCAAGTTCCGCGACGAGATACGGCCCCGTTTCGGCCTGATGCGCGGCCGCGAATTCACGATGAAGGACGGCTACTCGTTCGATGTGGACGAAGAGGCGGCGCTCAAGACCTACCAGCTCATGTACGAGGCCTACACGGCGATATTCACCCGCTGCGGACTCAAATTCAAGGCGGTCGACGCGGCGACCGGGGCCATCGGCGGCGACAAGAGCCACGAGTTCCAGGTGCTCGCCGATTCGGGCGAGGATATGATCCTTTCCTGCTCGAAGTGCGACTACGCCGCCAACGAAGAGAAGGCGCGGACGAAGATAGGGGAGGCGTTGGTCGATCCGGCGCAGTTCAAGGCGCTGGAGACGATACTTACCCCCGATAAAAAGTCGGTGGAAGAGGTCGCGGCGTTCCTGAAACTGCCGGTCGAGCGGTTCATCAAGTCAATGATCTACCTCGTTGATGACGAGCCGGTGCTCGTCATGGTGCGGGGCGACCGCGAGGTCAACGAGGCGAAGATACAGGCCCAACTCCGCGCCAACAAGGTCGAACTGGCCCCCGACGCGGTGATCGAGGCGGTCACCGGCGCGGCGGTCGGCTTCGCGGGGCCGGTCGGCATGAAGAAAAAGATAAAGATGGTCGCCGACCACATGGTGGCGGGCATCGTGAACGCCGCGACCGGCGCCTGCAAGAGCGATCACCACATCGTCAATGTCAACAGTGGCCGCGATTTCACCCCCGATCTCATCGGCGATTTCATCAAGACGAAGAAGGGCGAAGCATGCCCGAAGTGCGACGGGGTGCTCGAAGAGTTCCGCGGCATCGAGGTGGGACAGGTCTTCTTCCTCGGGACCAAGTACAGCGAGAAGATGAAGTGCACCTTCATCGACGCGGCGGGCGCCGAAAAACCGGCGGTCATGGGCTGTTACGGCATCGGCGTCGGCCGCACGATGTCGGCGGCGATAGAGCAGAATCACGATGAGCACGGCATCATCTGGCCGATGGCGATAGCGCCTTACGAGGCGGTGGTCCTGCCGCTCCAGATGAACAAAGATGAGGTTGTCAAGGCCGGGGAAACGCTCTACGCCGAACTTCTGGCGGCGGGTGTCGAGACGGTCATCGACGACCGCGACGAGCGGGCCGGGTTCAAGTTCAACGACGCCGATCTCATCGGCTACCCGGTACAGGTGGTCATCGGCGGCAAGTCGCTTGAGAAAGGGGTGGTCGAGGTGAAGATACGGAAGACCGGCGAGAAGAAGGAGATACCGGTCGCCGAGGTCGTGAAGTTCGTCACCGAATTCAAAGAAGCGGAACTCGCCGCAAAGTAGCGTTCAATAAAAAAAACCCGGGGCCGAAGCCCCGGGCAGAAGCGGAAGTTCGATAGAATTACTCGGGGGTGTACTGCAGGACGACCCGCTCCCAAGTGTTGTCGCTGTTCAGGCCCAGCGTGTTGCCGCAGCGGTACCCGCCGGAGGCGGCTTCGGTATGCCAGCACAGCCGCGAAGAGCCTGCGGTAGCGTCGCAGGAGTCTTTGCCGACCGTTTCGCCGGCGGGAGCGAAGCCCCACGACCAGGCGGCATTGTAGTACCACTCGACGCCGTTGGCGGCGTGCGTGGTGGTAATATCGGTGCCGGTGTCGAAAAGGACATCGGCGCGCGGCGCCCACGCGGCCACGGTGTAGGTGCCCGCGCCGGCCGGCCGGCAGGCGATCATGAGATTGTCGCCGTCGCAGTTGGTGGTGATGTCGCCGAGCACGCTTCCCATGGCGACATCATAGGTGTCGGTATAGCAGACCGTCCAATCGCCGAGCAGTTCTTCCGATATGTTTATTTTGACGCCCGAGAACATCGGGTTGAACGGTTCGTGCTCCAATTCAACGGCGCCGATCTTTTCCACACCCATGTCGCCTATCGGTATCGCCACCATGTCCTCCATGGAGAAGGCATACAAATAGGTGGTCGTATCATTGCGAACGACCGAGAATCCGACGCCGCTCTGGGAGATATCAAGAGCATTGTGCAACCATTCGTGGGTATCGCCGTTCTCGGCCTCGAACGGCAGGAAGTCGATATCGGCGTTATAGGTCACTGCGCCGGTCATCTGATCTATCAGGTACAGTCTGTTCTTTGCAAGGGCCCATAAAAGATCATCGGTATCGAAAGCTATCGCCGTTCCCGATGTGGAAACACCGCTGTCGCCCACTTTTGTACCGATGCCCGTTTCGGGGTCGATGGTTATGAGATATCCGTCGCCCTGATCCCATGCATACAAAGCGCCGTTAACCGAGAAGACGGCATCGGAGCAATAGCTGTGTCCGGTCGGACCGATATAGGTAACCTCTGCGGTGTCGAGATCGATACCGTAGAGAGCGTTGACGCCGTTATTCTGGATCACATAGGCCGATCCGTCAGCCGGATCCAGCGCGAGCGACACGACATAGGAGATGCCGGTGTCGCCGATAAGAGTCGTTTGCGCAGTACTCGGATCGAGCCGATACAGCAGGGTCGAGTCACCGGTGATGGCGTAGCCCATGCCGGGGTCGGCCGGGGTGGCGGTGACCGTCACTTCGCCGGAACGCTGATCGATGCCGTCGACCGCGACGACGGTGAAGGTGTATTCGGTGCCGTTCAGCAGGCCGTCGATGCAGCGGAAGAAGGAATCGGCCGGGACCTGCAGCGGTTCGGTCGGGCCGCCGGGGGTCCAACTCACTTCATAGTAGTCGAGCGATAAGTCGCCCGCATCGTCCCAGCGGAAGCAGGCGCGATCATTGAGTCCTATCGCGTGAGGATTGGCGACATCGGCGGGGACGGTCACATCGAGCGTCCGGGTGCTGGTGAGGCCGTACATGAAGACATTGCCCGCCGCGTCGCGCGCGAGAACATTGAAGTGGTAGAGATCGCCCTCGTCGAGCCAGTCGAGGTAGTAGTCGTAGACCTCGGTTCCCCAGTCGACCAGTATGCGCCAGTCTCCGCCCATCAGGTCGTTTATCTCGAGTTCGGTATCGATATCGGCCGCATCGGTCGAGTAGACCAACTTGTATTCGATGAACTCCGGATCGGTGGCGTTGTCGGTCGCCGGGGTCCACGCAACGGTGAGCTCATTCACCGTGATGTCGGAGAACGAAATGCCGCCGGTGGTGGTCGGCGCGGTCACATCGACGGTCGGCTGATAGCCGAGGTTGTACATCGCCATCAGGTGATATTCGTCGCGGACGAGCACCGCGACCCAGTATTCGGTCCCGTCGTCAAGGCCGTCGATATCGACCGTGTAGGTGTCCGCGGTCCAGTCGAGCGCGATGGTGCCGCCGCCCGCTTCGATCTCTTCGATGGTGTCTATCTCATCGGGATCGGTGGCGTAGACCGCCTTGTATTCCAGATCCTGCGGATCGGTCATGTTGTCGTTGGCCCACATCCAGCTGACGGTGAAGCCGTCGCCGTCGACATTGGTGAAATGGAGGTCGCTGTCGTTGAGCCACGGGCCGCCGGTAGGATCGCCGGAAACCGCTTCGACCACGAGGTCGCCCATCGTTATCTGACAACCGTCGCTCACGATGACGGCGTAGGAGAAGGGGCCGCCCTCGGCGCGCGGGGTCAGTTCGAACTCGCCCGCCGTCGCGCCCGCCGCGATGGTGGCATAGCCGCCGATCAGTTTATAGGTCGGGGCGTCGCCGTCCTCGTCGGTGACCGTCACGGTGACGGTGTAGGGCATATCCAGTTTGTAGGTGTCGTCGATGCCGTCGGGCGGGGCCATGGTGATGCTGTCGATGACCGGGGCGTGGTTGCCGGCGCAGACGCCGTCCTCGCCGTCAACGCCGTCGACGCCGTTGCAGACGACCGTTTCTTCATATTCGCCGTCGTCGAGTAGGCCGTTGTCGTTCATATCGACGCCGGTCTTGAACAGGTAGCCGCCCGCCACGCAGCCGCCGTCGCCCGGGGCCAGCGTGGTAACTTCGGTCAGGGCGTTATGGCCGTCCGCGCCGTTGTTCCCGTCCGTGCCGTCGACGCCGTTACAGACGAAGACATCGCTGACGACCTCGCCCGCGTCGAGCGTGCCGTTGTTGTCGGTGTCGACGCCGTTCTTTATCTCGTACCCGCCCGCGGTGCAGTCGGCGCCCGGAGCAACCGGGTCGATGGTGGTGAGCGAGTCGTTGCCGTCGGCGCCGTTGCAGAGGTACTTGGTCGCCGTTATTTCTTCGGTGTCGAGCAGGCCGTTGTCGTTCGTATCGATACCTATCGTCACCTTCTGGCCGCCGTCCGGACAGGTCCCGTCCGGGGCATCCTCGATGACCACGAGGCTGTTGTGGCCCGCCGCGCCCGTACCGCCATCGCTGACGGTGACCTCGGTGTCGCCGCAGGTGATGGTCTTGGTGCCGTTGCCGTTGTCGGAAACGGTGCAGTCCTCGCCGTCGGCGCCCGCCGCGCCGTCGCTGACCGTGACGGAGGTATCGTCACCGCAGGAGATGGTCTTGGTGCCGTCCTCGTTATCGGTCACGGTGCAGCCGGTATCGCCCACGGAACCGCCGCCGCCACAGACATAGCGGAGATCCTTGACCTCTTCGGGGTCGAGCGTGCCGTTGCCGTTGTTGTCCAGCCCGGTCTCGATCTTAACGCCGCCGTCGGCGCAGATATCGCCCGCCGGCACCTCGGTCATCTTGATCAGCGAATTCTTGCCGGTCAATCCGTCCTCTCCACAGGCGGCGAGGAACAGGATGCTCACGGCGAACAGGGACGCAAGAACGAGTCTCATGGTAAAGCCTCCGCTCAGGTGAAAATATACCCAATGAACGGGGCATTATAGCAGAGGAACGACAAGTTGCAATTTTTCTTCCCGCGCGGCGATCCGGCTCTAAAAATTTGCAAACAATCGGGCTTCGTGATATGGACCCCCGTACGAACAACCTTTCCTTTATAGGAGGACATACATGTCACAGAAGATCATGAAGGCCATCGACGGCAACATGGCGGCGACCCACGCGAGCTACGCGCTCACCGAAGTGGCGGCCATCTACCCCATCACCCCGAGTTCCAACATGGGCGAATACGCCGACGAATGGTCGGCCTACGGGCGCGAGAACATCTTCGGCGAGAAGGTGATCGTTGCCGAACTGCAGTCGGAAGGCGGCGCCTCGGGCGCGGTCCACGGCTCGCTCTCGGCCGGATCGCTGACCACCACCTACACCGCATCGCAGGGACTCCTGCTGATGATCCCCAACCTCTATAAAATAGCGGCCGAACTGCTCCCCGGCGTGTTCCATGTCTCGGCGCGCACCGTCGCGACCCACGCCCTGTCGATCTTCGGCGACCACAGCGATGTCATGGCCTGCCGCCAGACCGGCTGTTGCCTGCTGTCGTCCAACTCGGTGCAGGAGGCGCAGGACCTCGGGCTGGTCGCCCACCTGTCGGCCATCCGGTCGAGTCTGCCGTTCATCCACTTCTTCGACGGCTTCCGCACCAGCCACGAAGTGAACAAGATCGCGATGATCGACTATGAGGACATCAAGGGTGTCGTCGACCATGAGGCGATCGCCGCCTTCAAGGACCGCGCCCTCCGTCCCGAGCATCCGATCCTGAAAGGTACCGCGCAGAATCCCGATATCTTCTTCCAGGCGCGCGAAACCTGCAATCCGTACTACGACGCGGTACCGCAGATCGTGCAGGAGGAGATGGACAAGGTGTTCGCCATCACCGGCCGCCGCTACCGCCTGTTCGACTATGTCGGTCATCCCGAGGCGGAACGCGTCATCATCGCGATGGGTTCCGGCTGTGAGGCGATCGACGAGACCATCTGTCACCTGATGGGCAAGGGAGAGAAGGTGGGCGTGGTCAAAGTACGTCTCTACCGTCCCTTCTCCATCGAACACTTCATGCAGGCGATGCCCCGCACCGTCAAGGCGATCGCGGTCCTCGACCGCACCAAGGAGCCGGGTGCCGAGGGCGAACCGCTGTATAAGGATGTGGTCACCGCTCTCTACGAGCAGGGCGACGATATCACGGTGGTCGGCGGCCGCTACGGACTTTCGTCCAAGGAATTCACCCCCGGCATGGTCAAGGCGGTCTTCGACAACCTTAAGAGCCGTTCACCGAAACATAACTTCACCGTCGGCATCACCGACGATGTCTCCTTCACCTCGATCCCCTACGAAGCGCTCGACACCGTCCCGGCCGGCACCACGCAGGCGAAGTTCTGGGGCTTCGGTTCCGACGGCACCGTCGGCGCCAACAAGGACGCCATCAAGATCATCGGCGACCACACCGACCTGTTCGCGCAGGGCTATTTCCAGTACGATTCGAAAAAATCGGGCGGCGTGACCGTGTCGCACCTCCGCTTCGGCAAAAGCCCGATCCGGTCGACCTACCTGCTGACCGACGCCGACTATATCGCCTGCCATCGCCAAGCCTATGTCTATCTCTACGATCTGACCGAGGGACTCAAACAGAACGGTACCTTCGTCCTCAACACCTCGTGGTCGAAGGAGGAACTCGAAGAGAAACTGCCCGCGTCGCTCAAGCGCGATATCGCGAAGAAGAACGCGAAGGTCTATCTTATCGACGCGGTCAAGATCGCCGACGAGATCGGGCTGGGCGGCCGCATCAACATGGTCATGCAGACCGCCTTCTTCAAGCTCGCCAATGTCATCCCGTTCGACGAGGCGGTCAAATATCTCAAAAAAGCGGTCGAGAAGACCTACGGCAGAAAGGGTGAAAAGGTCGTCAAGATGAACTTCGACGCGATCGACCGTAGCGCCGCAGCGCTCGCCGAACTCAAGTACGACGCCAAGAAATGGCTTGCCGCCGCCGACACCGACATCGACATCAAAAAGGTCCATGAGCCCTACGGCGACGAGCAGGAACAGTGGTTCGTCGAGACGGTCATCGGCAACATCGCCAAGATGAAGGGCGATCTCCTGCCCTCTTCCTGCTTCAATTCCGACGGTACCTTCCCGACCGGCACCTCGAAGTTCGAAAAGCGCGGCGTCGCGATCAAGCTGCCCAAGTGGCACGCCGGCAACTGCATCACCTGCAACCAGTGCGCCTTCGTCTGCCCGCACGCCGCCATCCGGCCGGTGCTCGTGAACGCCGAAGAGAAGGCGGCCGCCCCGCAGAACTTCGAGACCATCAAGCCCAAAGGAAAGGCCTTCGAAGGCTACGAATACCGCATGCAGGTCTACCCGATGGACTGTCAGGGCTGCGGCAACTGCGCCGATGTCTGCCCCGCGCCGAAAAAAGCGCTCGACATGGTCTTCTTCGACGAGATAGCGGCGGTCGAGGCCGAGAACAACGACTTCTCGATCCATATCCCCGTCCGCGACAATCTCATGAAGGCCGACACGGTGACCGGTTCGCAGTACCGCCAGCCGCTCTTCGAATTTTCGGGCGCCTGCGCCGGCTGCGGCGAGACCCCCTATGTGAAACTGCTCACCCAGCTCTTCGGCGACCGGATGGTCGTCTCCAACGCGACCGGCTGCTCCTCCATCTACGGCGGCACCGCCCCGACGATACCCTACTGCACCAACCATAAGGGCTTCGGTCCCGCGTGGGCCAACTCGCTGTTCGAAGACAACGCCGAACACGGCTACGGCATGGCGCTGGCCATCCGCCAGAAACGCGACCGGCTCGAGATGCTGATGAAGAAACTGCTCGAACTCAAGTGCGACTGCGACGACGACTGCGACTGCGGCTGTAAGGACGGCGCCGACTGCACCTGCGGTTGCGAGCTTTCGTCCGAGACCAAAGCGCTCTTCACCGAATGGATAGCCAACAAGAAGAGCGCCGATAAGACCCGCGAACTGGCGCCGAAGATCGAAGAGGCGCTCACCCGCGAAGCGTGCGACGATCCGATGGTCGACGAGGTGCTCGACATGGCCGACTACCTCGTCAAGAAGTCGGTCTGGATCGTCGGCGGCGACGGATGGGCCTATGACATCGGCTACGGCGGGCTCGACCATGTCCTTGCTTCGGGCGAGGATATCAATGTGCTCGTGCTCGACACCGAGGTCTACTCGAATACCGGCGGTCAGGCGTCGAAGGCGTCGCAGTTCGGGCAGGTGGCCAAATTCGCCGCTTCCGGCAAGAAGATGCGCAAAAAGGACCTCGGCCTCATCTCGATGACCTACGGCTACATCTATGTCGCCTCGGTCGCGATGGGGTCGAACCAGAACCAGACGCTCAAGGCGATGCTCGAAGCGGAACAGTACGACGGCCCCTCGATCGTCATCGCCTACAGCCCCTGCATCAACCACGGCATCGACATGACCCACTCGCAGAAGGAGATGAAACTCGCGGTCGAAACGGGTCTCTGGCCACTGTACCGCTACAATCCCGAACTCAAGAAGGAAGGGAAGAACTGCTTCCAGCTCGACATGAAGGAACCGACCCGCGATGTGCAGGAGATAATTAATAACGAGGTCCGCTTCAAGACGCTCGAAAAACAGTTCCCCGACGAGGCCAAGCGCCTGCATCAGCTCCTGAAGGAAGACCTCAAGGATCGCTGGGAGCGGCTCAAGAAACTCGCCGAACACGGCTTCTAAGTCACCGCATCATTTCGACGATATCCGTTCGGGGCGGCCACAAGCCGTCCCGTTTTTTTTGACAAAATCCTCTCGTTTGTTATGGTTTCCCATGGGCAACTAGTCGTGGACTAAAAGATTTTTAGGGAGGACGGCATGAAGTGGGGGTTGCTATTGGTTATGTTGTCAGTCTTGCTGGTGTCATGCGAGACGAAGAAAACAGAAACAGATAAAGATATGGTCACTGTCGACGATACTGATAAGATCGTTGATGATGTAACGGAGAATGACGACGATGCTTTTTCTGAGATTGATGCCGATGAGCCGATCACCGATGACTCGATTACTGACGAACTGCTTTCCGACGATGCTACTACTGGACCCGATAGCGACTTGCCGGAAGGTCCGGCGAATTTTACAGCCTCGGCGGGGACATACCACAATAGAATAAAGCTCACATGGGATCCTCTTGGCGATGATAAAAGAGTTTATATCCTGAGAGCTGAATCGGTCGACGGCATTTTTGAAGACAACAATATTTGGACCGAATCCGACAGTTATATTGACGAAGAAATCGTTGCGGAGAAAAGATATTATTATAAAGCGTATTGGCAGAACAAAACCCTTGCAAAAGATCGGAGTGCGCTTACTGCGGCAGCGGAAGGTTATTCCAATCTGGATAAAAGAAGTTATGCTTCCCAAGCGGTTTGGGAAATGGCGAATTCAACCGTATCGTTTAGTAATGAAATAACTGACATTGCTTTTTCTAAAGGTCAGATGCTCTACGTTGCCGATACAGGGCAGAATCTGATATCGGTTTTTTCGCCCGAGGGAGAATTTGTAGAAGACCTCACCGTTACGCGACCACATTATTTGAACTATGTCAAAGGACACACCATGTTTAGTACCGGTGATGAAGTGCGACCCCTAGCGTATTTTCCCGATTATTCGGGTTTTTGGTTGAAGATGGGTGAAAATCCTCCCCTTTCGCCTCAAGGACTTGCTTCGCCGCCGTCAATAATTTCAGGTCCCTTGAACGACCGCGTGGTTGCCATCAGCGACGAAAACTGTGGTTGCATCAAAGAGTACTACATAAGGATAGATGAAGAGATGTATGAAAACGACATTCTGGTTTATGCCAGAAAATACGGTTCTCAAGGTTCCGGCGAAACCCAGCTCTCAGGACCGAAAGGGTTGACGCTTTTAACCAACACGGTTGATTGGAATTTTGCTTTATTTAACCTGTATGTCGCGGATTCAGATAACAATCGGATACAAGTTTTCATCGTAAGTTTGGGACAACATCTTTTTTCTTTTGGATCGTTCGGTTCGGCGGAAGGTCAATTTAATCGGCCGTTGGATGTCGAGATTGACCGTGATGGCTATGTCTTTGTGGCTGACAGTGGAAATAACCGAGTACAGAAATTTACCACAACCGGAGACTTTGTCATGTCGTTTGGAGAGGAGGGAAACGGAGAGGGGCAGTTAAAAAATCCGACCGGCATTGCAGTTGATGAGGCGGGAAATGTGTATGTGGCTGATTCGGGAAATGCTCGAATACAGGTATTTGCTCCGGTAGAATGAGAAAAAGCAGAGAGCGACCCGTCTCGGTAACTTGTTTATCCTTCGTTTGTTGCTTTTCCAACAAGAAATAGTGGCCGTGTGTGCGAAAATGCACACCTGAGTTCAATTTTATTAGATAACGATTTTTATTAAGTCAGCTTTCTTGACAAACTTTTTTTTCGTTATAGGGTGACAACCGGTTTCCGGTCGTTTTTTGGACTCTGAGTACAGAAAAGAGGTCTAACGATGCTCGGTATCAAGGAAATCGGCGTTTACATCCCGGCGGGCCGGGAGGACAATTACACCAAGAAGGAAAAGTACGGTATCGACGATGCCTTTCTGCACGACAAGATAGGGGTCAGCCGTCACGCGGTCCGCGACGCGGGCGACGATACGACCGATATGGGGCTCAAGGCCTACCAGCATCTTGCCTCCAAGATCGACATCGACCGCTCGAAGGTCGAGGTGCTCGTCTTCGTGACGCAGAATCCCGATGTCCGGATGCCGCACGCCGGAACGATACTGCATGAGAAGATCGGACTGCCCTACACCTGCGCCTCGTTCGATATCCCGCTGGGCTGTTCCGGCTTCATGTACGGCCTGTCGGTCATCACCGGTTTCATGAAGGAGAACGGGATGACGCGGGGGCTACTCATCGCCGCCGACCCGTACACCAAGTGCGTCAACCCGGAGGACAAGAACACCTCGCTCCTCTTCGGCGACGCCGCGACGGCCACCTACATCACCGACGACCCGGTGCTCGTGCCCGGGAAATATGTATTCGGCAACAACAGCGAAAAATGGCGCGACATCAAACTGGTTGACGGCTGGCTCTACATGAACGGGTCGGCGGTCGTGAAGTTCGTCGCGAAGTTCGTTCCCGAAAATGTCCGCCAGACGCTTGAGAAGAACGGCATCAAAAAGGATGAGATAGACCGCTGGGTCATGCATCAGGCGAGCCGTTTCATGCACAAAGTGCTCTGCGAATATACCGATATCGACCCGAGCAAGATGCCGTGGGACTGCCGCGATTACGGGAACACCGTGTCGAGTTCCATCCCCATCATCCTTGAAAAAGAACTGCACGACAAGAGCCGCAAGACCTTCTTCATCTGCGGCTTCGGCATCGGCCTGTCGTGGGGTAGTACGGTCTTGAGAAGGGTCTAACACCCCCACCGCTTCGCGGAGCCCCCTGCATCAGGGGGCCTTTCCGACCAGCCTCCCTGTCGCAGGGAGGTGGCGCGTAGCGACGGAGGGTGTCAGTACAGCAGATATTTCTTCCGTATTTCCTTGAATTTCTCGCAGTCGGCGTTCGCTTCGGCGAGTATCGTTTTGACCGACGCTCCCTTTTTCAGCCGCTGATCGATACCCGCTTTGCCCATGCTCAGGGCGAAGTCGGTGGTCGGGTCGAATTCGGGCGCGATGGCGAAAAGTGTTTTGAGCACTATCAATCCGAGCCGAAAGGTGTCGATCTTTTTCAGGTCGCCTACGGTCAGCCGCACGCCGCCGCACTCCTTGCCGAAGTGGCGGTGAAGTTTGTCGGTCGGGGTGAATTTTGTCGGCGCGGCGGTCACCCCGGCGGGAAGTTGTTTTTTCAGCGCGGCGGCGAGCTTCGTTCCGTCGATGAACGGTGCGCCGTAGATGAAAAAGGGCGCCTCGGTGCCGCGGCCGACCGAGATATTCGTCGTCTCTATCCACCCCATCCCGGCGTAGATGAACGCCGCGTCGGGGTTCCGCAGGTTGGGTGACGGCGGTACCCACGGCAGGCCGGTGTCGTTCCAGAGCATGGCCCGTGTCCAGCCGGTCATCGCCACCACTTCAAGCGTGGCGCCGAGGCCGAAATGGTCGTTGAAAAGACGGGCGAGTTCGCCGATGGTCATCCCGTGGCGGGTCGGTAGGGGATAGAGACTCGTGAACTTTCCGGTCAGTTCGATGGGCGGCGCGAAACCGGATACGATGTCGCCGCCGGTCGGATTGGGGCGGTCGAGGACGATCACCTTCTTCCCCGCCGTCTTCGCCGACTCCAGCGTGTAAGCGAGCGTCGCCGGATAGGTGTAGTAGCGGGCGCCGACATCCTGCATATCGAAGAGGATGAGGTCGCAGTCGGCAAGCAGTTCGGGCCTCGGCTTTTTCTCTTTGCCATACAAAGAGGTGACCGGGATGTCGCGGTAGGCGCCGTCGGCGACCGCTTCGTCGGCGAGCCCCGTCAGCCCGTGTTCCGGGGTGAAGATGCGGACGACCGTCGCCTTCTTCCCGTCGAGGAGCAGATCGATGATATGTTTCCCGGCGGCGTCGCGGGCGGTGTGATTGACCACGAGCGCCACCCGTTTTCCGGCAAGGATATCGAACCCCCGCGCTTCGAGCACATCGAGTCCGGTCTGCACCGCGGCCGCGGCCGCGAAGGGAAGGAGGAGGAGCAGAACAAGAAGCGTCCTCACGAACGGACCCCGACCGTCACCGGCAGATCCACGATGAAGCGGCTGCCCTGCCCGACCGTGCTTTCGACCCGTATCGTGCCGTCGTAGCGCGTCACCAATCCGTTGATGATGGAAAGACCGAGTCCCGTTCCCTCGCCGTTCGACTTGGTCGTAAAGAAGGGGTCGAATATCTTTTCGCGGTGTTCCGGAGCGATGCCGGGACCGTCGTCGGCCACCGAAAGAGTGACCGTACCGTCCGCCGGACCGGTGCCGCAACAGAGCGCTATCCAGATGCGGCCGTGACCGCGCTCCTGCATCGACTGGTAGGAATTGATCGTCAGATTGGTGACGATCTGATGAAAATGGGTCGGGTCGATCAGAACGGGCGGACAGGACGGGTCGAGCTCCTGTTCGATACTGAAGGCGGGCGGTATCAGCGGCCGGAGCATCGCGATCGTTTCGGTGAGGGTCCGCTGGAGATGGGTCGGCTCGATCCGCGTGTTTTTCGGCCGGGAGAAGGAAAGTATCTGTTTGACCAGTCCGGCGCCCCGTTCGGCCGAGGCGCGGATGCTCTCCGCCGGTCGTCGGTACGGCGAATCGGGTTCGCTGCGGCGCGCCAGCAGGTCGGCGTTGCCGAGGATGCCGGTCAGGATGTTGTTAAAGTCGTGGGCGATGCCGCCGGCGAGCGTTCCGATGGCGTAAAGCCGTTCATTCTGCAGGAGCCGTTCCTCCATCAGCCGCCGCTCCTCTTCTGCCTTCAGCCGCAGGGCCAGTTCCTTTTCGCGGTCGGCGCCGATCCGCTGGAGCGTTAAGGAGATGAAGTATTGGACGAAAAAGGCGAGGATGAGGAAGATGGTGGCCGAGGTCCAGTGAAAGATCGGGTCGAACGGCGCGGCGCCGGGGGCGTCGATAAGGCTCCACTTCTGCGCGGCGGCGATGAGATAACCGGAAACGATGCACAACAGCGTCATGTAGAAACCGGCGTGCCAGCCCAGCAGGAACCCGGCGAAGGGAATAACGACGAAGTAGCCGTAGAGCGGCGTGGCGAGCAATCCCTCCTGTAACAGCGGGAACAGGGTATTGAGTCCCCAGAAGGCGAGCAACGACAGATAGGCGACCGTCCTGACCCGGCCGTGGCGGAGCAGGCCGAGCAGAACCAGATTGTTTGCGATGGCGACGACACAGGCGATCATGTCGAGCAGGTTGGCACGAATTGCGAACAGTATCGGCGCGCCGATCAGGGCGAGTGTTATGCCGCCGATAAGGAAATAATGCAGTATCGGGGCGATGTGGTTCTTTTCGGCGTCGTCGAACAGCGGCGGCCGCAGAAGCTGCGAAAACGTGGTCATGGTCTATTCTCCTCCCCGGGTCGGACGGCGCATTCTATCGTAAACGGTTCTTTTGTCAAACAGAAATGGATCACCGTTCCTGTGCATAGCCGAGGAACGGGGCGACCAGTAGCGGGTCTGTGGTGATGAAGTAGAGTTCGTCGTTCTTCTGACAGCCCGAATAGGTCCAGTTCATCGAACCGAACTCGACGATGTCGCCGGTGACGAAGAACTTGTGATGGAACAGCATCGAGCCGTCGTAGTAGGCCACAGCGGCCCCCGCCGCGTCGAGGTCGTCGAGGGCGGCCTGATTCGCCGGATCGCCGCCGCTGTCCCAGTCGTCGAGCGTCGCGTGGAGCGTGACGCCGCGGCCGGGCAACGCCAGCAGTTCGTCGTACATCGGCGCGCTGTCGGTCAGCGTGTACATCGCGAGCCACGCCTCGGCGCCCGCAGGGAGCGCGTCGAGCATCCCGCCGACCGCGTCGCAGGAGGAGGGAGAGAGGTAGAGCGTGCCGTTCTCCACCGGACAACCCTCGGCGCACGGTCGCGATTTGGCGGCGCCGCGCCGTCCCGTGTCGAACTCGTCGAATTCGTCGGCGAGCCGCGCGGCCAGATCGGCCGCGTCCCGGAATATAACGAGAAAGTTCAGAATGTTGTTGTAGGCTATGTTGGCCGATGAAAGGAGCACCGTCGCCTCGTCGATGACGAAAAATTTCTCGTGGACGATGCCGTCGCCGGTATCTTCGTATATCTTCAGCGGGAAGGAGGGACTTCCCGCCTCGACCGGCGTTCCGATGACGCCGCGCACATCGACCCCGTTCCCCGCCAGTCCGTTGAGTTTGGACATCACGCCGCTGTCGCTGAAGGTGAAGGAGACGAACCGGACCGACTCCTGCGCCGCGTCCAGTTCCGCCAGCACTTTGGTACGTATCTGGTCGTCGAACAGGACCTCGACGGCGCGAAGCGGGGCGGTATCGACATCGGGCACGGGGTCGTCGTTCCCCTCGTCTTCGTCTTCGTTTTCGTCCTTTATGTCCTTTTCGTCCCTTTCGTCCTTTTCTTCGCTGTCCGTCTGATCCGCCTGATCGGTCTGATCGGTCTGATCGGTCTGATCCGATTGATTGTCGGTCTGATCGTCGTCCCTTTCCCTTTCTTGGGCATCGGGGGTGGAGAAACAGCCGATGCAAAACAGCGGCAGCAGAAGGATGAGGGCGCGGAGCATTTCTTCTTCCTCCGGAAAACGGCGCACTATAGCGCATCGGCGGGAGAGAGTCAACCGGGGTACCGCAAAGGCGGTCGCGAAGTTGCTTTTTTACGACGGTTTATTATGATGGGCGTGTGTTTTCTGTGGAATGACCGATGAAAACCTATCTGAGTGCCTTCCTCATATCGTTCGCCTTCCTCGTAGTGGTCACCCCTATCCTTATACATTATGGGCGGAAATGGGGACTGGTCGATGTTACCAACCGGCGCACCATCCACCGGGGGCGCATCCCGCGCATCGGCGGGATCGGCATCTCGGTCGGGACGCTTTTCCCACTGGTCCTGCTCTACTTTTACCACAACAATGTATCGCAGGTCTTTTTCAGCACGCTCTACAATCCGCTGATCATCATCGGCGGCGGTATCCTCATCAGCGGTCTGGGCCTGCTTGACGACATAAAGGGGGTGCCCGCCCGCTGGAAGTTCCTGTTCCAGATCGCTCTGGCGGTGACCGCCTACTATCTCGGTTTCGATATCGAACAGATATCGCTACCGGGCGGCGTTGTTCATTTCGGCTGGTTCTCTTTGCCGATCACGATCCTCTGGATCGTCGGCATCATCAACGCATTCAACCTCATCGACGGGATGGACGGCCTTTCGTCGGGCATCGCTTTCTTCGTCTCGATCACGATACTCATCCTCGCGCTCCACAACAACATCCCGTTCGTGGCCCTCATTTCGGCGGCCCTCGCCGGAGCGGTGGTCGGTTTCCTGGTCTACAATTTCAACCCGGCCAAGATATTCATGGGCGATTCGGGTTCGATGTTCATCGGCTTTATTCTCGCCGTCCTTTCGCTCAAAGGGGCCTCGAAGCACTCCACCCTCGTTTCGGTCCTCGTTCCCATCGTCGCGATGGGGGTGCCGATACTCGACACGACGCTCGCCTTCGTGCGTCGGTTCCTGCGCCATCAGCCGGTGTTCATGGCCGACCGCCAGCACATACACCACATTCTTCTTTCAAAGGGCTGGAACCAGCGGCGGGTGGTCATCACCCTCTACGGCATCACGGTCCTGTTCACCGCGCTCGCGCTCTTCTCGATATTCCTGAAGGACCGCGAGGCGTTCCTCATCATACTCGTTTTCTCGGTCGTGGTGGTGGTGCTCATCACGAAACTGGGTTATCTCGACATGCTTCTCAGCAAACACCGGACGGGGCGGGAGAATCGTACCGAGGACATGCTGGAAAGAATGCTGGTCCAACGGTTGAGTCATCTGCCGCTGCGTGATATGGAGGAACTCATCTTCTCGTTGCCCATTCAGGGCTTCGCCTTCATCACCGGCGAAGGGAAACAGCTGTTCGAATCGGGAGACAAGGACCCGGTCAACTTCCTCGACATCCCCGCCGACGGAGAACATTTCCTGCGGCTCTACTGGAAAGGGGTGGTGCCGACCATCAACTCGCGCGAGTCGCTGATGTTCACCATCATCGCGAAATCGCTCCTTTCCTTCTTCGGCGAAGAAAAAAAGAATCCAGCGAACTTGACTTGACGGCGCGGCACGCATAGAATGACCTCCGCACAACGGCTCATACATGGTGGGATATGACGACGATACAAACGAAAGAACGCGCGGCGGCCAACCGGCTGAAGGAATACCGCGAAAGCAACCTCATCAGTAAGACCGAACTCGCCCGGAACGCCGAGATATCGCTCGTGACGCTCGACCGCATCGAGAAGGGCTATGCCTGCCGTATGGCGACCAAGCGCAAGATACTCGAAGCGCTTGGGATGGACATCGCAGAGACCGAAGAGATCTTTCCCGGCGAGGAACTGTGACCGGCTCCGCCCGGCGATACCCTGCACCCGAATCATTATAGCGCGAAGGAGGGGAACATGAGAGCGTGGTTGTTCATCTTTACTGTCTGCGTCGCCGCGCTTCTGGCCGCCTGCCAGACCGTCCCGGTGACCGCCGATTACGCCAAGACCTACGGCGAGGCGTATGCCCAAGGGTTCGAGGCCGGGTTCAACAAGGCGAAGACACTGAACACCGGCACCGGCGGCGTCTACGGGAATCTTTACAACGATCCCTACTACAACGATTACGGCGCGGTCGACAAGGAATCGCTCGCCTACGCCGTCCAGAAGAACGATCTCAAAAAGGTGAAGGAGCTGGTCGATGCCGGACGCGCCGTGGACGAACTGGATCCGAGCGGTTACACGCCGCTGCAGCTCGCCGCCCGATCCGGTTTCCAGCCGATGGTCGAATATCTCCTGTCGAAGGGGGCCGAGGTCAACTTCCAGTCCTCCGACGGCTATACCCCGCTCAAGGAGGCGGTCACCTACCGCAAGGCGGCGATGGCCGAGCTGCTCATCGCGAAAGGGGCCGACATCAACTTCGTTGACACCTCCGGCGCGAGCATCCTCTACTACGCCGCGCAGGCGGGCGACCAGACGCTGGTGAAACTGCTCCTCTCGAAGAAGGTCGCGCTCGAACAGAAGACCATATCGGGTGGCTGGACCCCGTTCCTTATCGCCGCCAGCTACGGGTTCCATCCCATCGTGACCCTTCTTGCCGATGCGGGCGCCGATGTCAACGCCCGCGAAACGACCTCCGGCAAGACGGCGCTGTTCTACCTCATCCCTTCCGGCAACCTCACCACGATAAAACTCCTGCTCGACAAGGGCGCCAAGATCGATATGCCCGACAACGCCGGCGATACCCCGCTGCTGCTTGCCAAGCGGCTCGGCCAGCAGGCGGTGATCGATCTGCTCGAACAGAAGAATGTGAAACCGATGTAGCCCGCCGGCTGACCGAAAACCTCCGCTATTTCAGGAATATCCATAAAAATTCTGTTGACTTCCTAATAAATAGGCTACAATGGTGGCACTAGAGAGGCGACCCCGTTCCGTCACAACCGGTAAAAAGTGGAGCGTTCAGAGATGATAACCGAAAAGGAGAAAGCCATGAAGATGACCGTGATGCTGGCGGCGCTTGCGGCGCTGTTCCTTATCGCCTGCGGCGAAGAGACCGATCCGGCCCCCAACGGCGCGAAGACCACCGGTCAGGTCCTGTTCGACGCCTACAAGGCCTATGCCGAAAATAGCGACGGCACGACCACCACGACCCCCGACACCACCGATCCCGCCACCGGCATGCCGTGCGACGAGAAAGAGGGGATCGACAGCAACGGCGACGGTGTGATCACCGACTGCAACGGCGGCGGCAGTTCTGAACCGGGCTATCCCGGTCAGCCCGAGAAACCGGGCGACGGCGGCTACGGCGCGATGCCGCTCTGCCCCGAGATCATCGGCCTCAACTTCGATACCTGCCGTCCCGAAATGGGCCGCCCGCTCTTCATCATCGATTTCGGCCGTTCCTGCGTGCTCGGCATGAAGTGCGAATACAACGGCACCGAACCGGCCTGCCCGATGGTGTGGGATCCGGTCTGCGGCACCGACGGCTGGACCTACGACAACGAGTGCTTCGCGAAGATCGCGGGCGTCGGCGTGGCCTATTGGGGCGAATGCATCGGCGAACCGCCCTACCCGTGCCCCGATGTCATGATAGAGGAGCCTTTCTGTGAGGATGGTTCCTATCCGGAGAAAATGTTCGATCCCATGGGCTGCTTCATTGGTTTCGAGTGCGTCTGGTACAACGACCCGAACTGTCCCGATCTCGCCTATCCCGCCCCCGATTTCTGCCCGAACGGCAAGATAGAGTATGTGTACGATGCGGCGACCGGCTGTCATGTCGCTTTCGAATGCGTCGACTACACCGATCCGGCCTACTGCAAGATGGACTCCGACTGCGGCGCGGGGATGTACTGCATGAACGGTATGTGCAACTACGGCGACCCGTTCGAATGTCCCGCCATCGATATGATGATGCCCGATTGCGGCGAAAACATGAAGCCCGAACCGATCTATGACGCCGCCGGGTGCCTCATCGACTACGCCTGCCCGCTCTAGTAAATTTCCCCCTTACCATTCCTCAAAAAAACCTTGACGCGCCAAACAAGAAGGCTACAATCTATTTCTGGATAATCGCCTCGGAGGCGATCTATGAGAAATACAATATATGCCGTCGGCAAGGCGAAACTTGGAGCGCTGGAGCAACGATTCCTCTCCTATTCCCAACTGCGGCGACTCACCGTAGTGCGTTACGGTCAATTGCGCGAAGAACTCTTCCTCACCGCCGCGCAGGAAAAAAGAATGCTTTCCCGTCTGGCCCGTTCCGGCATGATCGTCCGGTTGAAACGGGAGGTATATCTGGTCCCTTCCCGGCTCCCGCTCGGCGGGGCATGGAATCCGGGAGAGAACCTGATACTGCAGGAACTGATGCGCGCGTCGGACGACGGCGTTTACCAACTGTGCGGATTGCAGACCTTTAACCGCTACGGCTTCAGTGAGCAGATCGCGGCGCGCGTATACTGTTATAACAATCGGATATCGGGCGAGAAGGTCATTGCCGGACTGGAATTCACTTTCATCAAAGTGGCGGACGGACGGCTGGGCGGAGTGGAGCGTCTCGAAACTCCCGATGGGGCGATCATGCTCATGCCGACCAAGGCGCGCGCGCTGATGGACGCCGTGTACGACTGGTCGCGGTTCGGCACCCTGCCGGCCGCCTATGAATGGATAGTGGCCGCGGTGCAACAGGAAGTATCCATGGCCGCGGAACTTGCCGACATGGCGGTGCGGTACGGCAATCAGGGGACCGTGCGGCGTATCGGTCATCTGCTCGACCGTCTCACGGAAGAAAAGGGATGGAAGAAGAAAATGTTGAGAACACTAAGCGCCACCTCCTCTCTTTTCCCGTTTGTCCCCGGCCGTCCGGCAAAAGGAAAGATAGATCGCGAATGGGGGGTGCAGGTCAATGAGTAACGCTTTTTCGGTATATCTGGCCTTGCAGAATTCACCGGCGGTGCTTCGGGAATTCATCGATGCCACCGCGCAGAGGACCGGTTTCCGGAGAGAATTGATCGAAAAGGATCTCTACTGCTCGGTCCTCCTCGAAAGGCTGGCCGGAGAACTGCCGTCGCATATCGTTTTCAAAGGCGGCACCTGTCTCAGTAAGGTGCACGCCGATTTCTACCGGCTCAGCGAGGATCTCGATTTCGCGGCCGATCTTCCGCTTGGAGCGTCACGCACTACGAAACGCGCGCTCATCGAGCCGGTGAAACGGACATGGGCGGCCATGGTAAAAGACCCGTTGCCGGGGATCACGGAAGCGGTGCAGCTCAAAGGTGCGAACGAATCGACCCAGTATGTCGGGGCATGGAGTTATCGTTCGCTCGTTTCCGGATCCGAAGAAAAGGTAAAGGTGGAATTCGGTTTGCGTGAGCCGCTGCTTCTGCCGCCGGAAGAGAAACCGGCCAAAACGATACTGCTCAATCCGATGAGCGGACGCGGACATCTTCCTCCTTTCACCGTCAGGGTCATGGCTTTTCAGGAGGTCTGGGCGGAAAAAGTGCGGGCGGCGCTGACCCGCAAAGGACCGGCGATACGCGATTTCTTCGATCTGGATCATGCCCTTCAACGGTCGGCCCTGAAACTTGACGATGAGCGGTTCGTGGAGATGGTGAGAAAGAAACTGGTGGTGCCGGGCAACGATCCCTTTTCTTTATCGGGAGAGAAGTTCGCGGTGCTGAAACAACAACAGGAAGGTCAGTTGCGGCCGGTCTTGCGCGCTCTGGAATACGAGGCATTCTATCTGGAACGGATATGGCGCCAGTTGCAAATATTGACCGAACGGATCAGCTGAAGCCGCTAGAATTTTCCGGCGATATTTAGTCCATACACCGGCGGTCGTTTCGGTTTCGGGAGTGCATTTGGGGCATTTCTATCAAAGTTTAGCAACTTCTTCGTCGTCCGAAATTGCGACTACCTTAAATATATGCTATAACCGCCCGACCTGATGAGGGAGGGGCCCCATGAACAAATACCTTGTGATCTTTGCGGTGCTGGTGGTGCTGGCGTGTAGTGACGACGGTTTGCCACACATCGACTACACTGCCGACGGCTGGGCGATCTACGCTGGTCTCGAATGGTCGCCGAGAAGCACCAGTTCGATGAAGTGGGACAAGGCCGAAGAATACTGCGCCGCGCTTGGTGCCCGCCTCCCGACCATCGACGAACTACGGAGACTCATCATCAATTGTCCCGACACTGCCTCCGACGGTCTCTGCCCGGCCAGCGACCCCGACTGCCTGAATTCTCAAGAATGTTATGTCGGCCAACCCTGCCAATGCAAACGAGAAGATGGCCCCTTCTCGGTGCTTGGCGATGATCTCTATGCGCTGTGGTCATCCTCCGAGTCCAGCGACCTCGAAGGTCTTTTCTGGTATGTTTCCTTTATCGACGCTCTCGTGCTCCCCACCGTTGGAGGCACCTACATATCCTTCCGCTGCGTTCGCTGACCGCATAACAATCCGCCCGTCCGGATCTGTGACTAGCTTGCTATATATATGGTGACAGTCGCCGCACCGGTCTCGGCCGTACAAATACCTCGGCAGGAATTAGTCGGGTGCGATGAATCTTGCACCTACGAAATCAGAATAAAAAATAAATTATTTCAAGAAGTTGGTGGCCCCAGCAGGAGTCGAACCTGCGGCAGACGCGGATTAGGAATCCGCCGCTCTATCCATCTGAGCTATGGGGCCGCCCGGGGAAGGAACGGCATCGGGTCCTGCGGTTTGGAACCGATGCGCACTTCAAAGTGGAGATGCGGGCCGGAGGAGCGCCCGGTGTTGCCCGAGAGCGCTATTTTGTCTCCCTGCTTGACCGTCTGACCCTCCTGCGCGATCAGCTTACTGTTATGGGCATAAACGGAGAAGTAGTTGTCGGCGTGCTGGATGATGACCACATTACCGTAGCCGCCGTGGTCGGCCGCGAATATCACCTTGCCGTCGCCCGCCGCGACCACCGTCGTCCCTTCCGGCACGCTGATGTCTATCCCTTCGTGCATGGTGCCGTTGCGGACGCCGAAGGGCGAAGTGACCACCCCTTTGAGCGGCCAGATGAACTTCGCGTCGCCGGTCGCCTTGAGTTGTTTGCCCTGTGCGCCGTGAGTCGTCGCGAGCGCCTGTTTGCCGGTGCCCACCGCTTTGCCCGTATCTTTCTTTTGTGAAGGAACGCTTTTTACCGTGCCGTCGGAGGGGGCCTTGATCCCCGGGACGAACAGGTAGTCGCCCGTCTTCACTTCGTCGGCGGGGCCCATGGTATTCGCGGCCCGCAGTTTGTCAATGTCCACCTGATAGAGGAGCGATATCTTCTGCAGGTCCTCTTTGTCGCGCACTTTATGGTAGATGCCGTAGGGGTCGGCGCAGGCGGCGATGAAAAGCGCGAGGAGGGCGATGCAGAACGACCGCACCGTCATTCCTGCACCGATCCGATGAGCTGATCGATGGTCTCCTGTCGTTCGGCGAGGTAGCGGTCGAGTCCTTCGGCAAGCGTCTGCGCGATGCCGGGATCGACGAAGTTGGCCGATCCGACCTGCACGGCGCGGGCGCCAACGATGAGGAAATCGAGCACATCGCCGAGTGTCGCGATGCCGCCCATCCCGATGACCGGGATCTTCACCGCCTTGGCCGTCTGCCACACCATCCGCAGGGCGACCGGCTTTATCGCGGGGCCCGACAGGCCGCCGACTTTATTGCCGAGTATGAAGCGGCGGGTCCGGCGGTCGACGGCCGTCCCGACGAGCGTATTGATGAGCGATACCGCGTCGGCACCGCCCGCTTCGGCGGCGCGCGCCGTGAGGGTGATGTCGGCGACATTGGGCGAGAGTTTCACGATGAGCGTCTTGGCCGTCACCTTCCGCACCGCGGCGGTGAGTGATTCGATGAGTTTCGGATCGGCCCCGAAGGCGCTGCCGCCCTGTTTGACATTGGGGCAGGAGAGGTTCATCTCAAGCGCGTCGATGCGGGGATTCTCCGAAAGAACCGCCGCGAGTTTGACGAAATCATCTTCACTATAGGCGTAGAAATTGACGATGATGGCGGTGTCGTAGTGGGCGATCTTCGGCATCGTCTCATCAAGGAAGACGCGTGAACCGCAGTTTTCAAGCCCGATGGAGTTGAGCATCCCTGACGCCGTCTCGACGATGCGGATGCCGGGATTGCCGGGCCGCGGTTCGAGCGATATCCCCTTCGTGCAGAAGCCGCCGAGCTTGTTCAGGTCGAGATACGGTTCGAACTCGGGGCCGTAGCCGAAGGTCCCCGAGGCGGTCAGTATCGGGTTCTTGAGCGTCGTTTTGCTGATGTGTACGCGCAGGTCGGTCACTTTTTTTCCTCAAAAATAGAGCCGTCGAACACCGGGCCCTCCTTGCAGACGAGCACCGACGCCCCCGGCATTTGGACGCGACAGCCGAGGCACGCGCCGATGCCGCACCCCATCCGCGATTCGAGCGAATGGATATCGCGTATACCGTGTTTCTTCGCCACCTCGTGGACCGCCGCCATCATCTTCTCGGGGCCGCAGGCGATGACCAGATCGGGTTTTTCGCCCGCCTTGACCAGCGCGTCGAGTTTTTCGTGCGGGAACAGCTTCACGCCGAGCGATCCGTCGTCGCTGACGAAGTGGGTGTCGGCCACCTTGAGATAGTCGTCGGTAAGATAGCTCTCCTCGGCCGAACGGAAGCCGAGTATGAAGGCCTTGTTCTTTGCATGCGATCGTTTCGCGGCGTAGTAGAGGGGCGCGATGCCGATGCCGCCGCCGATGAAAAAGACCCGACCCGCCTCATCGGGGAACGAGTTGCCCAGCGGTCCGGTCACCCGAACCGGCATCCCGACCGCCTGATGCGCCATGAGCAGTGTCCCGCGGCCGACCACCCGGATGAGGAGCGTCAGCATTCCGCCCTCCCAGTCGAATATCGATATGGGGCGGGGGAGGAAGGGGTCGGTGCGGCCGTCGCCGAAGGAGAGCATCACGAACTGCCCCGGCAGCGGCTCGGATTCGAACGGCGCCGCCAGAAGGAACGCGTCGTTCGACACCTGCATCAGGTCGGCTATCTTGGTCACTATCGATCGTTGCACGGGGCCTCCAGCGTCCGGCGCATGACTATCGCATCCTCGGACGGCGCACTATAATACATTTTTCTCACGCCTACAACATTAAACGACATTTTTTCGTAGAGCCGTCGTGCCGAGAGGTTGCTTGCGCGCACCTCCAGATAGCATGCCGTCGCGCCACGGGCCGCGGCGAAGGCAAGCGCCTCGGTGACGAGTTCTATTCCGATGCCGCGTCGGCGCAGGGCGGGCGGCACCGCGACATTGATGATCTCCGCCTCGTCAGCCGCGATCGACAGCAGAAGATACCCGCCGATCGTTCCGTTCTCATCCTGTGCGACGAAGTAGTGCATGTGGGCCGCCGCATCGTCGTAGAGCGACGAGAAGATATTGCCGTTCTTCGGGTCGGCGAAGCTTTCGCGCTCGATGGAGAGCAGTTCTTCGATGTGATCGCGCATGAAGCGGCGGTCGGCCTGCATCGGGTCACCCGCCGGCGGGCCGGCTTACTTGAGGTTCTCGGGGTTGAGCCCCTTCAGTTCCTTGAGGACGAACAGACCGTCCTTGCGGACCAACTTGCCGTCGAACCAGATCTCGCCGCCGCCGTATTCGGGCGTCTGTATCATCACCAGATCCCAGTGGACCTGACTGTGGTTGCCGTTGGGCGCTTCGTCGTAGGAGTTGCCGGGGGTGAAGTGGATCGAGCCGGCGATCTTCTCATCGAAGAGGATGTCGACCATCGGCTTGACGACGTAGGGATTGACGCCGATGGCGAACTCGCCGACATAGCGGGCGCCCGGATCGCTGTTGAATATCTCTTCGAGCTTGGCGACATTGTCCCCTTCGACCTTGACGATCTTCCCCTTCTTGAAGGTGAGGATGACCTTCTCGAACTTCTTGCCGAGATAGACGGTCGGGGTGTTGTACTCGATGACGCCGTTGACCGAATCCTTGACCGGCGCGGTGAAGACCTCGCCGTCGGGGATGTTCATCTGGCCGGCGCATTTGATGATCGGTATCTTCTTGATCGAGAAGGTAAGATCGGTGCGGCCGGGGCCCAAGAGACGGACCTTGTCGGTCTTCGACATCAGCTTCACCAGCGGGTCCATCGCCTTGTCCATCTTGGCGTAGTCGAGCGTCGTCACATTGAAGTAGAAGTTCTCGAACGCCTCGGTCGACATGGTCGAGCCCTGTGCGTAACTCGGGTTGGGGTAGGCGAGGATGCACCACTTGGTGTGCTTGACCCGCTGGTCGAAATGGACCGGCTGGACATATTTCTGCATGTAGTTCTTCATCTTCGGACCCGGGATGTCGGAGAACTCGTAGGAATTGTTACGGCCGTTGATGCCGATGAAGGCGTGCATCTTCTTCATCTTGAGGAGGTCGACCTCCTTCATGATGTCGAACCACGCGTCGCTCGCGCCGCCGATGAGTTTCCGCATGATGCGCTGATCGTAGAGATTGACGAACGGTGTCGCCCCGGCCGCCTGTATCTCTTCGACGAGCGCCTCGACGAGCGGTTTGGCCGACTCGTCCTTCACCTCGATGAGGACATTCTCCCCCTTCTTGACGCGGCACGAGAAACGGACCAGATTCTTCGCCAGCTTTTCCAATCTCGGATCTTTCATCAGATACTCCCTGCGTTGTTAGAGAACTTCACGACGGAGCGATGATGACGCAAAGGGGGAGGCGAGTCAAGTTTCTCGCCGACGGAACAAAAAAAGGGATTGAGGGGCAGGGCAGGTTTGAAAGAAAAAAGAACTTGGCAAGAGCCAAATTGAAGCCACTTTGCCCCGTTCAGGCCCCTCATGTAAAGTGGCAAGTGAATCGAAGGGAGTTTACCCGAAACGGGAGGCCCTGTCAACCCCCTTCCTCAAAAAAAATTATCGTTCTGCGCGATTTGCATGCCTGTTAGAGAGATCGATATGATCGCTCGGTTCTTTATTTAGGTATATTTATTTGACTTGGTTCCGGCGATTCACTAAAATCGCACCGCTGTGAATGAGGAGTTCTTCGATGGAACAGAGTTCGGTCATTACCTGTCCCTCTTGCGGCACGCAATACCGGCGTCCCGCCAATATACCGCCCGAAGGGGCGCAGGTGCGTTGCAAGAACTGTAGCGCCTTCTTCGTGGTCGAAGGCGACGCACCCGCAGTGCAGGAGACCTCTTTTGCCGCCCGCTTCGACAATGCCCTGATACGCAAACCGACCGGCATTATCTTCAAACTGCGCGGCTTCGACGACCTTGAAGAACGTATCGGACGGCGCGAAGTGACGCCGCGCGACGAGGTTTCGTTCGACGGCCAGCAGTGGTCGCCCCTTTCCTCTTTCCCGCAACTGGCCGGACACTTCGAGCAGGTCGGTCTGCAGGGCGCCGACGAGGCGACCTTTTTCACCGATTCGCTTATCCGTGTGCCCGGCGGCCGCGTGCTTCGCATCGCCGATGTGCGTGAACTGATGACCAAGGTGCGGGACGGCGCAGTGGGAGAGGCCGACGAGGCGTCTCATAACGGGATAGACTGGTTCCCCATAACCAGTTTTGAGACCATCAAGGAGCTGTTGGCCGAACGGCGCAAACAGAAGACGATAGTTCCCGGGGTCATCACCGCCGGGAGTCGCGAACCGAAAAAGACGGTAATGCTCGAAGCGGGCGGCGCGCCCGAAATGGAACGGCAGGAACAGATCGTCACCGCGATCAAACCGCCGGAGGAAAAACCCAAGACGAAGCCCGAGCCGAAGCCCGAGCCGAAACCCGAGCCGAAACCGGAGCCGAAACCGG
>ERZ1645192.183-NODE-183-length-47621-cov-10.694235_pt1 | contig 47621 bp, 45 predicted proteins | sample MGYA00575354_ERZ1645192 | MGnify/ENA primary metagenome ERZ1645192 (study PRJEB40844, sample SAMN11349763) | freshwater sediment metagenome | isolation source: river sediment | host: Sediment | place: India: Faizupur Khadar , New Delhi | collected 2017-02-21 ...
AAAAAACCTGAAGCATGTCAAGGAAATTACTCTATCTTCTGGGTATTTTGCTGACAATACTGATCGGGACGATTTTACACTGGCTTTTATCATGCGATTGTGGTCAGAAGTCAGGGGCGGTATTAGCCGGATCCCCCGAACAGGCTGTTGTTGCAATGCCTGGCGGCAGTGCAGGGCAAGCACCCGCCATAGTGCCTGACACTTCCGGGCAGTCTGCCCTTGCGAAGTTCAGGGAAAGGTTAAATGCCAGCCCTCTGGTATTATACTTTGATACCGGTAAGCATGAGACAACGCTTACTATGGCAGAACAGCAGAGAATTACTGAGATTGCCGATTACATTAAAAGGGTTCCCGGAGCGTTTGCAGTCGTAAGCGGTCATGCCGACAACATGGGCGACCGGGAGGATAATATCAGTCTGGCCATGAAAAGAGCCAGGTTTGCCGGAGCCCTTCTCACCGGAGAGGGTGTTTCTGAAGACAGGATAGAATACTTATCCAGAGGACCTGATGAGCCGGCTGCTGATAATGGCACTCCCGACGGGAGAGCTTTGAACAGAAGAACAGTAATTCTCATCAAATAATCTTAAAATCACCGAATATGTGTTTATTATGCATTCTGTTACCCGTATTGGTCGGCCTGATATGCGCTGTACTCGGCTATCTCCTCGGCCGTCTCTCTTCAAGGAACACCGAAGAACTGATAAGACTTCGTGAAGACCTGGAGGCATGCAGCAAGGAAAAGGAAAGCCTGCAGTTGCTTGGAGTCACCATGAAAAGTGATCTCGACGACTGGAAATTGAAATTCAATATGCTTCAAACGGATTTTGATGAAATTAAGGGTGAAGCCGATGACTGGATGAATAAATATGGCAATTTAAAAACAGAATTTGATGATTTCAGGCTTAATCTTGCTTCTGCTCCTGCAGCTTCAGCCTTTGATCCGGCCCTGGCAGCAAAAGCCTTTGGCAAAAAGATCCGTCCCGATGATCTGAAAATCGTTGAAGGTATAGGACCTAAAATTGAGAAGCTTTTCCATAAAGCCGGGATCACTACCTGGAAAGCGCTTAGTGAGACAGCAGTAGAAACATGCCAGAAGATACTGGATGAAGCGGGGCCAAATTACAGGGTGCACAAGCCGGAAACCTGGCCTGAGCAGTGCCGTCTGGCTTTTCTGAATCAGTGGGAGGAACTTAAGGAATGGCAGGGTACGCTCAGGGGAGGAAGACAGGAATAATTTATCCTTGTTTATTTATCCTGCACCAGTTTCAGGTCTTTGTTGAAACGATATGACTTTCCTTTTTCCGTTGCTTCGAGCATAAATACTTTGCCCTTATAAGAGAGCTTCAGAGGATTCCCCAGCCTTGATGTGATTTTTGCAGTTTCAAGCTGGCTGTTTTCCCACTCGATATCGGCTTCAAATCCTCCCCTTGCCATAGCTCCGAGGATATGGCCTGTTCCCCATTTTTCAGGTAATGCGGGAAGCAGTTCCACTTCTCCTGCATGGCTCTGAATAAGCATTTCGGTAATACCGGCTGTTCCTCCGAAGTTTCCGTCGATCTGAAAGGGAGGATGGTTGTCAAAAAGATTGTCGAGGGTCGATTTCGTTATCAGCGCATAGACATTTTCGCAGGCCTTCTCACCGTCCTTCAGGCGGGCAAAGAAGTTAATAATCCATGCCCTGCTCCATCCGGTGTGACCTCCGCCGTGAGCAAGCCTGTATTCGATGGTTTTTCTGGCTGCTTCAAGCAGTTCCGGCTGCTTCTGCTGAGTTATCTGGTTCCCCGGATGAAGGCCGTAAAGATGGGAGATATGCCTGTGCCCTGGTTCATTTTCTTCAAGTTCTTCTGACCATTCCAGGATCCTTCCGTCTGAGCCGGTTCTGATAGGAGTCAGCTTTTCAAGTGTCTTTTCAATTTTTCTTCTGAAAGCTTTGTCAGCATCAAGGATCAGGCTGGCCTGAATAGTGTTTTGAAACAGGTCGCGGATGATCATGTGGTCCATGGTGGGTCCCATCACCATGCTCGCTGTCTCCCGGCTTCCCGGGATCCTGAACCTGTTCTCGGGAGATATTGAAGGTCCGGAGACAAGATATCCCGTTCGCGGATCGGTCACGAGCCAGTCCATGCAGAATTCTGCTGACTCCTTCATGACCGGGTATGCTTTATTTCGGAGGTATCCGATATCGCCGCCGAAGAGGTAATGATCCCATAGGTTCTGGCAGCTCCAGGCTATTCCCATGGGCCACATTCCGTAGACCACTGCTCCCAGCGGTTCTGTATAATGCCATACATCAGTTGTATAGTGGGCGGTTATGCCCTTCAGACCGTAAACCTCCCTGGCGGTTCTCCTGGCGTTAGGTCTCATCGCGTCAATAAAATCGGCAAAGGGAAGCGCCAGTTCACCCAGATTGGTTATTTCGGCCGGCCAGTAATTCATCTGGATGTTGATGTTTATATGATAATCGGCGCTCCAGGGTGGATTGAGACCGTCGGCCCATATACCCTGAAGGTTTGCCGGGAGGCTTCCCGGGCGGGAACTGCTTATAAGCAGGTACCTCCCAAACTGGTAGTAAAGCTCAATCAGGTCGGTGTCGTCATAGCCGTTCTGCATGGCAGCTATCCGGGCATCGGTTGGGAAGTAGCTGCCATCGGACGATCCCAGATCGATTGAGAGCCTGTCGAAGAAGCTCCTGTAGTCGGTCACGTGGGCATCTTTTATTTCAGCAAAACTGCGTGAAGATACTTTTTCAAGCCTTTCTTCAGAGCATGAAGCCGGATCAGGCTCAGAATAATCGCTTGCTGCCGTCAGGAAGATAAGTACTGAGTTTGCTTTCTCGATCCTTATGCTGTCACCTCCCTGTGAAATAGTACCGCCTTCTTTCAGAAATTTGACCCTGGCTTCCATCTTTACCCCGTTGCCGTTTCCCACGTGTTCGCTCATTGAGATGATGTTGCCTGAGGTCTTTATAAGGGCTTTGTTGCCTGGTCGTGAAAGCCGCGCAGTGAATGTGATCGCTTCCGGGTTATCAGCTGTGATTCTCATTACCAGAGCCTTATCTGGTGCGCTTGAGAACACCTCTCTTCTGAAATTGGTCCGGTCTGAAGTATAGCTGACGCTTGCGACAGCCCGGGAGACGTCGAGTTCCCTTCTGTAACCGGAGACGGTTCCCGGATTTGCAAATTCAAGTGTCAGATCGCCAAGTGTCTGGTAACTTGAAGCGTTATCTCTTGCGAAGCTTCCCATGATGCCGTTTTGGGCAAGTTTTTCAGCTTCTGCGTATTTTCCTTCAAAAAGAAGCTTTCTGACTAAAGGGAGGTTTTTCAGCGCATCCGGATTTGCATCCCACCTTGGGGAGCCGGTCCATACCGATTCCTCATTAAGTTGAAGTCTCTCCAATGATGGTCCTCCGAAGATCATTGCTCCCAGGCTGCCGTTACCTACGGGAATGGCCTGGTTCCATGTGGTTGCCGGTTTGTTGAACCAGATTTTCAATTCCTGCCTTTCTGTCTGTCCATATGATGCAGCATTTATAAGGAAGATCAGAATGACGGTCACAAAAGCCCGCGGGGAGAATGGGTTTCTCATGGATGCCTGGTTATAAGGCAAATAAGGACATGCCTTGGCATGTCCTTATTCACCGGGTTAGTAATTTTTATTTTTTCAGAAGATCCCTGATCTCTGACAGCAGTTCCTGGTCCTTTGTTGGAGCGGGAGGAGCTGCGGGTGCGGCTTCTTCTTTTTTCTTCATTGAATTGATTGCCTTGACAAGCAGGAACACTGCTAATGCTATTATCAGGAAATCGATGGCAACCTGGATGAAATTGCCGTAATTCCATGTAACAGCTGCGGTGGTGTCGGTTGCCTTTTTTATTGTCAGAGCCAGATCGGTGAAATTGACACCACCGAGAAGTACTCCGATCGGCGGCATTATTATGTCGGCAACCAGTGATGACACAATTTTCCCGAATGCGCCACCGATAATGATACCAACGGCCATGTCGACCATATTGCCTTTCATGGCAAAGGTTTTGAATTCGTCTAAGAACTTCATTTTGTCAGGTTTTAATGGTTAATTATCAGAAATTATAAGAAAATCCCACGCCTAAAATTTCCTTGAACTGAACTCTTGGCCCGGGAGCCTCAGATGCTTCGAACTCTCCGTTGCCGTTTCTGTCAACCGGGACCATGATATCGTCGTCGTAGATGAGGACTGTGTTGAAGTTCACCGAGATGAACCTGTTTACTTTCAGCCCTATAAGGTTTTCCCAGGTGATGTCGATATTCTGGGGGTTATTTGCGTAATTTGAGAAAAGGTCGATTTTTGAAGTGAAGGATACGTTTTTCAGAAATTCGTCTTTAAAGTCGTTTTTTGACCATATTGCTCTTATATATCCGCCCATCTCGCTTCTTGATGTTTCTCCGGGTTCGACCCCGAAGGCACCCGCATCCGAAAGGGCCCTGTCGGTCACAAAGGTGAATTTGGCAGTCAGAGGTGCGAGAAAAGCGCTGAAATATGGGGTGGGCTTGTAATCGAGACCGGCAGCGAACAACAGGTAAGCCGGAGCAAACAGATCGGATATCTTATTGTCTGTATCGGGATATTTGTAGCCAGGTCTCATTTGTGTACGGAAGTTGGCAAGAGCTGACCAGTAGAAATTTTTGAAGGCTTCCCTGCCGTATTTTGAAAGGATGTCGATCTTGTCGTCGGTTTTCATCACGTCTTCTTTTCCCTGTTTCAGGATGCCATACCCCAGGTCGAGTGAATTGTCCCATGCTGATTTGCCCTGTTTGTAGCTGGCAAATGCGCTGAAGATCCCGTTGACTGCTGCTGAGTTCTGACCTCCGGCAGCCCAGTTGGTAAGAGAGGTCTGCGACAGGTTGATTGCAAATAAACCTCCTTTCTTCCATCCCATTATTGTATCGGTGTTGATTGTTTTGAGCTTCTTTTCGGCATCGGTAATCTGCGCCATTGAAGCGGTGGCAAATATCAGAAATGCCACAGACAAAAGAATAAGTCTTCGTTTCATGGGGTAAATAAATTAGTTGAGCTCGTGCATAAAAGATAAAAATAACCGCAATGAAAGCTCAATGCGGTTATTCAAACAGGGGTCTGCCTATTTTTCAACTTCCTTGATTTCAGCTTTGGAAGCATTCCTTTTTACTGATTCGATTCCGTTGTCGCGGCCGCTTTCAGTCTTGTAGTTCTGGCTTGTGCCTATTATCTGACTGTTTGCAGCGGTAAGGGCAAATCTGAACTGGTTGCCGGGTGTAGTGGTTTTGTTGAATCTTTTTGGATCAACGGCATTTTTTTTGACTGAATCGATACCGTTAAGGCATGATGCTTTGCTTGTATAACCTTCACTGCTGAGGATTGTCTGGCCATTGTCGGCTTTCAGACGGAAACGGAATTCCTTGTTCTTTCCGCTTTGATAAACTTCAAACTTTGCCATAGGATTAAATTTAATTGAATTAATATAAAGTAAATCAGGGATATTATCTAATCATAGCATTCATCAGGCAACCATATTTCAGTTCAAATATAACACTAATTTGCTTTTTTTAGAAAACAGGTTTGTCATTTTAGTGTCAGATTCAGGGTTATGTCTTTTAAAAACGCCAGCATATGTGTAAATATTCGGCATAAATCGACTAATATATGCAGTATGTCGTTTTGTTCATATTTCATTATATGAAATGACCGGGGCGGTTTTCTGAGATCAATATCCGGCGGTGGCAGAAAATCCAGGTGATCTTTGAAAACTGAAGCTAAAGTATTAAATTGCATTCCTCAGTTTAAGAGCTAACAGAAGAAATAACATGGACAGAAAAGGATCATTTTCAGAACATATTAACAGCGGTTATGCATGCAAGGGCGACTCAATTGTAATAGGAGGAGCTATGCTTGACGGCTCTCCGCTGGGTGGAGATTCACTGGTAAGGGTTCCCCTGAAGACCATGAACAGGCACGGACTTATTGCCGGGGCAACGGGAACGGGAAAGACAAAGACTCTCCAGGTTATTTCTGAGAATCTTTCGGACAAGGGGGTCCCTGTGCTTCTTATGGATGTTAAGGGCGATCTCAGCGGTATTGCCACGCCGGGAGAGGAAAAGCCTTTTATCACTGAAAGAATGGCGAAGATCGGGATTCCTTATGAAACGAAGGGGTATCCGGTGGAGCTTATGTCCATTTCGAGGCAGGAGGGGGTAAGGCTGAGGGCAACCATTTCGGAATTCGGACCGGTTCTTCTTTCGAGGATACTCGATCTGAACGACACGCAGGGAGGTGTTCTGTCTGTTATCTTCAAATACTGCGACGACCATAAGATGCCTTTGCTCGATCTGAAGGACCTGAAAAAAGTGGTACAGTTCGCAACGGATGAGGGCAAGACGGAAATAGAGAAGGAATACGGTAAAGTGTCAGCAATGTCGACCGGTGTAATACTGAGAAAGCTTCTTGAGCTCGAGCAGCAGGATGCTGATCTCTTTTTTGGAGAACAGTCGTTCGATATCAGGGATCTGATGAGGAAGGATAAGGACGGCCGGGGATATGTCAATATAATAAGGCTTACGGATATACAGGACAAGCCCAAGTTGTTTTCCACATTCATGCTTTGTCTTCTGGCGGAAGTCTACAATGAGATGCCCGAGAGGGGGGATCTTGACAAGCCTGAACTGGTGATTTTTATCGATGAGGCTCATCTCATTTTTAAGGAAGCTTCCAAGACGCTGCTTAACCAGATAGAGACGATAGTAAAGCTTATCAGGTCGAAAGGCATCGGGGTATTCTTTGTAACTCAGAATCCGATGGATGTGCCCAATGAAGTTCTTGCCCAGCTGGGGCTTAAGATACAGCATGCCTTGAGGGCTTTTACGGCCATCGACAGGCAGGCTATCAAACTCACTGCCGAGAATTTTCCAATATCCGATTACTACAAAACTGATGAAGTTCTCACATCGCTTGGTACAGGCGAAGCTCTGGTTACAGCGCTGAACGAAAAGGGTATTCCTACGCCGCTGGCTGTTGCCATGGTAAGGGCTCCGCAGAGCAGGATGGACGTGCTCAGCCAGGAAGAGATTGATTCTATTAACAGGGCATCAGATCTTGTAAGCAGGTACAATCAGGTTATTGACAGGGAGAGCGCTTATGAGATTCTGACATCCAAAATCGACAGGGCGGGGCAGAAGGCTGAGGAAGAGGCTGCCCGCAGGCAGGAGGAAAAGGGCAGGCGGACAACAACAAGCACCCGCAGGCGTACGGGTGTGAATCCTGTAGTTAAGGTGCTTACGAGCGCCACCTTTATCAGGGGTGTGCTTGGAATAATGAAGAAGGTAATAAAGTAACAGAACAGCTTTTGTGCCCTAGTCGTGAAGGGGCCTTCTTTTCAGCACACCGCCCTTGGTATGGCTCACTGGAGTACAGTAGATAAAAGCATTCTCATCCACTTCATTCACCAGTTTCTTTACTTTGCTGATTTCCAGCTTTGTCACAATGGTGAAGATAATATCTGTATCGGCTATGCCGCCGACTTCAGCGCCTTTGCCTATCATGCTCTTTTTCCCCTTGTAAATAGTAATTCCCCTGCCGAACCTGGTCATCAGGATTCTTTTTACCCTGGAACTTTTTTCAGAGATAATTGTAACACCAATATATTCTTCGATTCCCTCAACAAGGTAATCGATTGTTCTTGAGGCGGCAAGATAGGTCAGAATTGAATAAAGGGCAGCTTCGATCCCAAGGATTAAAGCAGCGCAGGCAAATATAGCGACATTGAAAGCAAGGACCATATTGCCGACGGATATCTCTTTTTTCCTCCAGATATAAAGGGCGAGTATCTCTGTACCGTCGAGCACTCCTCCTCCTCTCATTGAGAGGCCGACACCGGCGCCAAGGAAGATACCTCCGAAAATCGCTATCAGCAGTTTGTCGTGGGTTATTACCGGGAAAGGTACTGCAGCCAGCACTACCGACAATCCTGCAATAGCGGCGAATGCCTTTATTGCAAAGGTTCTCGAGATCTGATTGTAGCCAAGGATTATGAAGGGGAGGTTTATGAAAAAAATAAGAAATGAAAGGGGGGCATTTGTGGTGAATGAAAGCAGCATTGAAATGCCGGTTACACCTCCGTCGATAAATTCGTTTGGAATAAGGAATCCTTTCAGGCCGAAGCTGGCAGAAAAAATTCCTGAAACGATCAGCAGAACACTTGAGGTATTCTCTTTAAATACAGAGGACATCGGATGTTAAGTTAAGCCTGTCGTGCCGGCAACTTCGCGGGACGTCAGTCCCTGACCGCAATGCTGTCGACAATATATTTGGAGTCGCCTCTCCACGGTACAGCGCCCTTCTTCTCGATGTAGTGCACTATCACATTCCGGCCCTGAAGAGTGTCAAAGCTCTCGTTCATATTCTTTTCAAGAACCGAGAAGTTAAACTTTTCGGATGCGATAGCGACATTGGCCGTGGTTGAGACACTGCTGAGTATCAGCTCTCCCTCATAAGTCTTGAAGAAAACTCCCTTGTTAGAGAATTTCTGGAGTAATCCGGCCCGGTAACCTTCACTGTAGGTGAAGAAATACTTGAAGTAAATGAAAACAACCAGCAGGACCAGCAGGATCCCGAGCGTCCAGTTGAATATCCTTTTAGTTTTTTTTACGGCTCCCGCCCATTTTGAGGGTTGTGTCTGTGTTGTTTCTGCAGCCATATGTTTATTTTGTTAGACGGTTAATAGGCTTAGTTCAGGTTTGGAAAAATCAACTAAAATTAACTTTTTTCTGCGAAACTTGTAAAAACCATGTGAAAGTTTTCAGACTATTGTTTCAGGGCGGCTTTGGTAAAGACATATTCGGGTATCTCCTGGTTGAAACGGATGGATGACACCCTGAATTCAGTTCCTTCGCCTTGTTTTAGCATATCTTTATAGATCATGGTATGGGGATACCAGCGGCTTTCAATCTGTCTGAAATCCGAAAGGGTTGTTCTCTTGAGCAGCTGTCCGCTTCTGGCAAAGAGTTCTTCCTTCAGCGGGACGAATCGTTCGGCATCTATCCACATTTTACGGCGGTGATAGGCTGCATCGCTTACTTTTGCCGTCAGGTCGAGTATAATGGTTTTCCTTCCTTCAATCATCTCTTCCCCGGCTGTTGTTGCAGAATAAACATCTGTAAGCTTACGGTCGTCCATCATGTCTTCGTATGAAAGGTCGGAGCCCATGACTGACTGACGCAGCATATGACCTGAAATCTGTATTGTCCGGTCGGTTGACGGTGAGTAGATCCACAACTGGGAATCGAGTTTAAGCATCTTGGTACCTTGTTCGCGTGCCGGGGAAAGATATTCGGTGAACGATTTGCTGCTGCCCACGACATAGCTTCTTGATGAAATGGTCCTGCTGGTCCTTATGCCGTGAATGATCATTTCCGACTCGTAAATCCTGTTGTCTGACGACATGTTGTTTTCTACCCGTTTCAGAATGTCGCTGGCATCTGACTGGGCTCCGGGCTTCATGTATAACAGAGCCAGCAATAACGGTACAATAGTTTTAAGTATCATTTATTTTGGCGTTATGATTCGAGTTCCTTGAACAGTCTTGCAGTTTGTCTTTTATATATACCCCTTCCCGAAAGCATTGTTCCAAGTACGGTTGAAAACAGACCCGGGATGAATCCTATAAAGAAATCGGGTGGAGTAATCCTGGCCCTTATAGTAGGAGGCATCATAAGCGACGATGTTTTCATCAATCCTGAGATATCAATGCCGTATTTCTGAAGAAGCCAGGCAAAAAACAGGCCAGACAGGGTGCCGATCACCGAACCGGCCAGTCCGATCATGACTGATTCAAATATCATTGTTCTGTAGACATGTCCTTTTTCTTCGCCCATTGCCAGTCTGATGCCGATCTCTCCATATCGCCTGAGACCTCCCAGAAGGCCTGCATTCCACAGCACAAGCGACATGGCAAAAACAAAGAACAGGGTAATGTAGTTGGCCCAATAGTCTGACATTTTAACATAAGTTCCCATGCTTCCCTGCTGGCTCAGGCTCTTCATTACCGGCTTGTATTCATCATTGTCGCCGGAATGGAGTGAGTTGAATTTCTCACTCACTTCGACCGCGGAGTCATCGTCATAGAAGCCGGTCCTGAAGAAACCTGATATTTCTCCGATGGCATCAATCATATCGAGGGCAGTCCGGACATCACTAATGTCGGCGATAAAAGTTCCCCTGTCGAGCGCCTCGGTTCCGAAAAGGAGAGTACCGGCAACGATAAAGTCTTGTACAGCCATACTGCCGTTCATGGTTGAACCTATAAAAGTGACTTTGTCTCCCGGGTTAACCATAAGTTTGCGTGAGAAATTTTCACTTAGAAGCAATTCCCGGGAGGAATCAGGCATGTTTCCCCTGACAATCGATTTTTGAAGGTTAAGCCTTTGTGGTTCAGTGGAGCCGGGCGACAGTATATCAATTCCCATTCCCATTGCCGGTCCCTGCTCCCTGGTCTCGCCATTCTCGTCAGGCGAATCCATCAGTCCAGCGAACTGGATGCGCTGTGACCACTCCACTTCCGGAAAGAGGGTTTCAAGATCAGTCATCAGTTTGCCGGCCTCGAGAATTGCCAGGTCGTTTGGAAGCTGGCTGATATTTTCTGCATATGGTAAAGTAGTCACTTTCAGATGTCCGTAGTTGAACCTTGCGTTCATTTCGATGGTGTCGCCCATAAAGCCTTTCATATAGGCGTGAAGAATTACAGTGAGCATGGCTCCTATGGCAACGACTATAAGCGGAATGCTGCTCCGGCTTTTGTCTCTTAGCAGGCCTTTTAAAAGAAATTTTATCATTGCAGTTTCCCTCTCAGTGCATCAGTAGGATTCATTTTTGAGATTCTTCTGGATGGCCAGTAGCTTACCAGTGCGGTTGCTGTTGTCACCGAAACTATTGTCATTATCACCAGTCCGGCAGGATAGACCGGATAAAGAGTCTGGGCTATTGCCATACCGAATTCGCTGGTATCGACAGGCATTTTCAGACCTGTCTTTGCCATCCATGCCAGGAAGGGCAGGCCGTAGGCGACCGAAAGCAGCGCAGCAAGTATTGCGTGCATTGTTCCCTCGACTGTAAAGAGGCCCACTACCTGGCTTCTTGTGTAGCCAAGGGCTATGTAAGTTCCGATTTCCTTCTGTCTTCTGAAGATTGAAAGAACCTGGGTGTCGAATACCGCCAGGAGGGCAAGAAGCAGAAGGATCAGGAAAAGAACTGTCTGTCCTGCTGTTTTTGTTTTTATCAGGCTGTCGACCGAAGCAGTAAGTTCAGCGGTTGTTTTGTGAGCCCAGTTCTTCAATTCTGGCCGCTCCTTCTGGCTGTCCCTGAAAGTCAGGATGGTAGCTTCGCCCGGCATCAGCATCATGTTTTGAAGAGTTTCGAGCGGGACATAGATCTGACCTGTCTCTATCTGGGGGAGGTTTGAAGAAAAGATTTCTGTAATAACTATTTCCCGGGCGTCGAAAGTACCGTTTACATCCCTCCACCTCAGAGTCATCACATCTCCCCTGGATGCTTTCAGGCTTTTGGCCATAAGTGAACCGATCATGGCAGGGATGGCGTCGGAAGCCGTATCAAGTTTCTGTGTGGGAAGAGAGAAGAGTTTCTGATGCGGATCGATCCCCTTTATCACAACTGACTGAAGCCTGCCCTGCGGATACAGGGTACCCGGGGCTATCAGAACGGGAACCATATCTCCTGCTTTGATCTCTTGGCTGACTTCCTGTGGAATGGAAGCGTGGCTGTCGCTCAGGGAGAACGGATCAAACGGATCATACAAGGCATGCCAGTACTGGCCGCCGCCTGTTTCCATGTTTCTCATATCAGTTTTGGCCTGCTGGTCCCATCCGCTCATTATGCCCTTCATGAAGATGATAAGCACGAAGGAGAAAGAGAGTATGATCACATTCAGCCATGTTCTCAATCCTGCTCCCATGAGGTTCCTGTATGCCAGCTTAATTGCAAGTATCATGGCTGATGGCTTTAATTGGGTTTGATTTCTTCCCTGTCGATTTTTCCGTCCCGGAGAAATATTTTCCTGCGCAGGTAGCTGATCACCTTTTCATCGTGGGTGGCAAAGAGAAAGGTTGTGCTAAGCTGCCTGTTGAGCATTTCCATTGTTTCGAGAATATTGAAGGAGTTTTCAGCATCGAGGTTTGCAGTGGGTTCGTCGGCAAGTACTATGGAGGGCTTTTTTACCATGGCACGGGCAATTGCCACTCTCTGACATTCTCCGCCCGAGAGTTGAGGGGGCCTGGACTTTATCTTGTCAGTAAGTCCGACCCATTCAATGGCATCGGTAACCAGTTCCTTTCGTTGTGCAGCAGTGTAATTAAGAAGCAGGAGGGGAAATTCGATATTTTCCCAGACTGTATGAACAGCAAGAAGGTTATAGCTCTGGAAGATGAATCCGAGCTGAGTCTTTCGCAGGCGGGCTGCTTCTTTTGCTGAAAGGTCGCCTATGGATTGACCGAGGACGGTTGCCTTACCTGAAGTAGGGACATCGAGTGATCCGATAATGTTGAGAAGAGTGGTCTTCCCCGATCCGCTGGGTCCCACGAGGCCTGCGAATTCGCCCTGTTTAAGCTGCAGGTCGATCCCATTGAGGGCTGTGAATTCACCCTTGCCCATTGGAAATTTCCTGAAAAGGCTTTCTGTTTTAATTACAACGGAGTTCTCCATAAGAGAGAGATTAGTGATTGAAGACAAGCATTACCTGGATACCTTTTCCCGAAAACAGACTTCCCGGTCCGGTCTGGGCGGGTAGATTGTATGTTCGGGGATTCAGGTATCCCATTACATATACCATAAAGTTATTATACTGCTTTTCCCATGAGGCGAAATTATATATTTTTCGGTTTGTCCAGTCGTAGTATATTATAGCGCTAAGTTTGTCGAACATGCCCACAGGGTAGGTCAGTGTGGCGAGTGAGAATGTTGTCAGGTTGGCGAATTCGAAAGGGTTCTGGTCGAATGAAACTGCAAGGTGCTCATAGGCGATGTACAATCCGTTGCCCAGGTCGAAAGTATAATCTAATCCTGCATTCATTATTTCCTGGTTGGTAAGGGTACCCATATCGATTCGTTTTCTGGTCCAGGAGCCTTCCACCCAGATACCGGTTACCAGGTCCCAGCGGGCGTCTATGCCTAAGCGGTCTTCGGGGATCCTGTCCTTTTCTCCGGGAAACATGGTACCTCTTGTGTCGGCATTTCTGTGATGATAAGAGATGCCTGCTTCGCCGGCAGGTACGGGAATTTGTATTCTTCCGCCGAACTCGGGGATTTTTTTATTTGACGGGACCAATTCCCAGGCCCTGGGGTCATGGTTGCCAACAAGGCCCCACAGCCAGATATTGGCATTGTTAAGAAAGTAATAGCGGCCGAGCAGGCCCCAGACACCATCGGTCAGCCTCAGCGGATCGCGGGGATCCATCTGGTCGAACCACATAAGGGGGCGCAGCATTGAAGCTGAGCCGAAATTTATTTTCTGGAGTCCCAGACGGAGTTCAAACTGATCGGATGAGTACCGGGCCCAGAGTCTGTAGGGTTTGATCCGGGCTTCGGCATCAGTTTCTCCCGAAGGCCCTGTGATCATATTCCCGAAAATATTCGCTGAAGCTTCAAAGTCGATATGTTTATCACCCTCGGTTCTTACCCCATAATAGGCGGAGGGTATATATCGGGCGCCTGCAGCAAACGAGAAATCGTTGTTGTGGTTACCGTTTATCCATACGGAGGCCTGACCGTTGATTTTTGCAGTGTCTCCTGCCGGTGAGGATAATTCTATGGAGAAAGCTTGATTTCCGGAAAGTGTAAACAGGAATATCCGGAGGATCAATGCTGATTTTATCAGGCCCCGGTCATACAATACAATATTAAGCAGCCTTTCTGTCAAAGTATTAAATCCTTCTTTTCGTGCATGCAATGGCTAGAAATACATATTGTTTCAGGTAAAAAATTTGTTGTAAAACGATAAGCCGGATATTGTAATTCGATAAAAATTCTAATGTTTTCAGACGAATAAAAGCAGGCTCAGAGCCATTACAAGCATTCCTGCGACCAGGCCGCCGATAGCGATATGGTGTTCTCCGTATTCCTCTGCGGTGGGCAGAAGTTCATCAAGGGAGATGTAGACCATGATACCGGCGACAGCTCCGAAAATTACACCGAATGTTGCATCACTGAAAAAATGACTAAGTATGAAATAGCCGATAATGGCTCCGACGGGTTCTGCCAGGCCTGAAAGGAATGACAGCCAGAAAGCTTTTCTTCTGCTTTTGGTGGCATAGTAAACAGGTACGGAGACAGCTACTCCTTCGGGGATGTTATGGATTGCAACTGCGACTGCAATGCTGATACCGAGGGTGGGGTCGGATATTGCGGCAAGAAATGTGGCAAGTCCTTCGGGGAAATTATGGATGGCAATTGCTATTGCAGAGAAAAGCCCCATTCTCATCAGTTTGGTCTGGTCGTTGTTGTTTTTCTGGTTCCCTGTTACAATGTTTCTGATCTCGTGAGGGTTTTCGTAGGATGGGATAAGTTTATCGATAAGCGCAATGAGAGCGATTCCCGAGAAGAATGATATGACTGTATACCAGTATCCTGATACGTTTCCGTAGTATGTTACCAGGGATTCTTTTGCTTTTGGAAAGATGTCGATAAGGGAAACATATATCATAACGCCGGCGGAGAATCCAAGGGCTCCGGCGAGGAATTTCGGATTGAACTTTTTTGAAAGGAATGACATCAGGCTGCCAACCCCGGTTGAAAGACCAGCGAAAACGGTCAGTCCAAGGGCAAACAGGAGATTGTCGGAGTTCATTTTGAGAGAGTTTTATAAAATTCTGCCAAATAGTTATCCAGTATGGGATTTCAAAAATAGTTTTTTCCCGAATTTTACAATGAACCAGACTACAAGAATTATTACAAATGCTGCAACAATAAGAGGTATGAACAGGGAAAGCACAGAAGTTCCGAAAGCAGCGGCATGTTCTCCTGTTGCGACCAGAGCATTTCCGGTTCCGGCTGTCAGTTTTGTGGATGCAAGCCTCGTAAGCACTGTTCCTCCCTGCACGGCAGCAGCGGCTCCTCCGCCAAAAAGGAATCCGGAAGCCCATTTCAGAAATTCACTGTCGACAGGCAGAACGGAAGTAAGCAGAATGGTTCCTCCGCCTACTGCCAGGGGTGTGGCGACGGTATCGAGAAGATTGTCGACGAAGGGTATATAATATGCAAGTATTTCGGCGGCCGTCGCTGTTCCGAAACTTATTATTGCAGGCCAGGATGCGAGCCACTGAAAACCTTCAGTGACAGGGAAGATGTTCATTTTGGCCGCTATGCTGGCTATAAGCATCGGGACGAACACCCTGAAACCGCAGCTGGCGCTCAATCCGATTCCTATTGCGATTGCTGTGATGATTTCCTTTTCCATTATAATAATATTCAAGCTAAAGATATTGCAGATTAATTAAATTAGCTCACCTGAGGAAGCGGATATTGATTTATTTTCTAACTTTATGGTCAGATCATTAAAAAAGAAATTATCTAAAATTGAAATCATACCTAAAATTTAAATCAGATGGAAGAAAATAAGAATCAGGAACCGGTTGAGCCAAAGAAGGAAGGATTGCTTGACAAGGCAAAGAAGCTTCTGGACAAGGCTGATGACTTTATCGACGACAAGGTGGATGATGTAAAACAAAGTCAGGCTTTCAAGAAAGTGAAGGAAACATACGACAAGGCTGAGGATTATGTTGAGGACAAGATTGAGGACATCAAGGAAAGCGGCGTTAAGGAGAAACTGGAAGCTTTTGCCGACAAGGTGGAAGACAAGACCGAGGATGCAGTGGCGAAGATGAAGGAATTCGGAAAGAAGACTGCAGCGAAGACGGCCGATAAACTCGAGGATATTGCCGAGAATATCAAGAAAAAGACCGCCGAAGGAGAAAAACATGAGGATGCCTGATCAGGCGTTTAAAGAAGAAGGGGGTGCTGCACCGGCGGCACCCCCTTTTTTTTCAGACCGATTGTCGGTTGTTTATGACAGAGGCGGAATAACAAGTACCTGTCCGGGGTAGATAAGGTCAGGATCCTTGAGCATCGGTTTGTTCGCTTCAAAAATGATATTGTATTTTTTTGCGTCGCCGTAAACCTCTTTTGCAATTTTGGAGAGGTAATCTCCTTTTTTGACGGTATAATACTGTTTTTCAGGGGGAGGAGGTGTAACAACCGGAGGATGTTTTACAACCAGCCAGTCATCGACCTTGGCAATGCCTTCAATATTTCCGGCGGTTACAATAACCTTGTTTTTGTTGTCAATTGTATCAACGCTTCCCATGAGGATCACCTTGTCGTCATCTACCTTTACCTGGATATCAGTCGTATCGAATCCGAACTTCCTGATGTGAGCAAGGATAAGATCAGCTTTTTCCTGTTCTTTTTTTTCCTCCGACTTGAAGATTTTTTCTCCTGCATTCTTAATGAATGAAATTAGTCCCATGATTTAAATTTTAGATTAATAATTCAGATAAAATAATCAGATTTCTTTATCAGACAATCTGCATTCGCATAAATTAACAGACCTGTTTCACCTGTCAGTCGGCAATGACTTCGAAGGTAATCTTTGCGTTGACACGAAATTCCGTGATCTTGTTTTTGTTGACCACAGCGCTCATATCCTGGATATAGACAGAGCGGATTTCCTTAACGGTTTTAGCTGCTGCTTTCACTGCATTGGCAGCCGCATCTTCCCAGCTTTTTTCCGAAGAAGACATAAGCTCAATAACTTTTAGTACAGCCATAATTTTTTATTTTTTACAACGTTTTGAAAAATAACTAAATACCGGAACTAAATAATCATATGATCCCGTTTTTGAACTGATAGTAATTTAGTGATTTTTTTTAAACAAACAATTTCTTATTTTGCAAAAAATTTAACTGATGTTTTTTTGAGAAAAATATCAGAATGGATTGTTTTTAATTTATTAAACCATTGGTAATGAAAACATTTAGGAATCTGACAATTATTTTTCTGAGTGCTGCCCTGATCTTGCAGGGGTGTGCCTCGATGAACAAGACGCAGAAGGGTGCTGTTGTCGGTACTGCTACCGGCACAGCGATGGGGGCCGTGATAGGACGTGCTTCGGGTAATACAGCCCTTGGAGCAATCATTGGTGCCGCAGTTGGAGGTGCTGCCGGCGCTGTTATAGGAAATCAGATGGACAAGCAGGCTGAGGAAATTAAGGATAAGGTGCCTGAGGCAAAAGTCGAAAGAGTGGGTGAAGGTATCGTTGTGGAACTGAGCAGCCAGATTCTTTTTGGATTCGATCAGTCTGACCTGTCGGCCGACGCGAAGTCAAATCTCGATCAGCTGGTAACGGTATTGAATGAATATCCCGATACCAATATTGAGTTACAGGGTCATACCGACAGCAAGGGTTCGGAATCATACAACCAGAATTTGTCGGAAAAGAGGGCAAGTACGGTTTCAGGTTATCTTGCCACAAAGGGGATCAATAATACCAGGCTGAGTATCAAGGGATTTGGTGAGACATTGCCAAAATATGATAATAATACTGATGAAGGAAGGGCACAGAACAGGCGTGTTGAATTCCTGATATCTGCCAACGAGAAGATGATAGAGGAAGCCAAGAAAGAAACTGCGCAGTAATCCCGGTAATTTTAAATTTGATGAAGACACGATTAATTGCAATTATACTTTTCCTGAGCATAATTCTTCCCCAGGCTTCCGCCCAGAAGAAAAGGGTTAAAGCAGATTCAGGCCCGGTTTTCGGTGTTCTGGCAGGGGGCGGGATTCAGACCTTTACAGGTAAAAACTATTGGGGAGATGACCTTGATTACAAGTACAATATGGGGATTCATGCAGGTGCAAATATTATATTGCCGCTGACCGGGGATCTCTGGATCCAGCCGGGTATCAATTTCAGTCTCAAGGGTTCCAGGCAGCATATAGTTATCGACGACATAACCAAAACAACAAACCTGGGTTATGTGGAGGTGCCTGTTTTTGTTCTTTTCAGGCCTCAGGCCGGGGATGGTCATCTTCTTCTTGGAGCAGGACCCTACGGAGCCTATGGGCTTGCCGGGAATGAGCGTACAAAAATCGGTTCGGTTACCACTGAGCTTAAAGTAAAATTCCTGGATGATGCCGCGGGTGAGCCGGCAACTTACGTATATTACAGGGGATTGGATGCCGGTGCCGGTGTTCTTGTGGGCTATGAATTGTATAACGGGTTATTTGCCCATCTTAACGGACAATTGGGCCTGTTGAAGCTAAACTCAGATTACGGTCTGCCAAACGACAAGACAGCCAGAAAGAACATGGGATTAACTATATCTGCCGGGTTCAGGTTCTGAAACACCAGGTATTTATTGTAAAAATCAGACGGCGTAAATATCAACGCCGTCTTTTTTTTTCCCAACCGGCACAACCGCAATTACAAGTATGTCTGTATTTATTCAGTTCTTTTTCTTCATTTCTGACAGCCCGAGCCTGAAAAGGAGTACTGCAGCCACTCCGAAGACCAGGAATAACAGGGCTTTTACATCAAGACCGCGGAAGAATATTATCAATGCTGCAACTGCGGAGATCAGACTGAGTCCGAACCATAAAAACGATTTTGTGTTCATTTTGAAAGGTATTAATCAGGTTTATCAGGATATTATTTTTTAAGTAGTTTCTGTCTGCTGACCACATCCCCGGCTATCATTTCAAATATGTAGAATCCGGATTTTATTTCCGAAAGGCTGATTTGCCTTTCATTATTTCCTGTCAATACAGTTTCCCCATTAAGATCCAGGAGTCTGAATGAAAAATCATTTTCGCAATCAATAAAAATCATTTCTCCCGCAGGATTGGGATAAACACGGTAATCCCGGGCAGAGGTAGGGATTATGTCGGTAGGGACGCTCACCGTTATATAGGCCTCCCTGGTTATAGTATTGACTCCGAACTCATTCCGGGTTTCAAGTGTCACCCTGTAAGTCCCGGGATTATTGTAAAACACATAAGGATTCTGTTTTGAGGATGTAGCAGGGACACCTCCCTCGAAGGTCCATTTCCAGGAAACCGGGTCGTTGACGGAAAGGTCGATATATTTGACCTCAAGCGGTGCGCTGCCGGTTTTATAGTCTGCAGTGAAATCTGAAACAGGCGCCAGTCCGAGGTCCCTTTCTCCCTCAGCGAAATACACCGGCCATTTTGCATTCATAATCATGGCAAAGGGATTGCCGCTCCCTGTGATCTTGTTACCGGCAAGGTTTATGCCTGCCACAACCTCCTCGTCATTTGTAGTGAGAGCGGAATAGGCTATCCGGTCATCATTTTTGGAAAACGACGGGTAGCCCAGGGTGGAGTTCCCGGTGATCACATCGGTTTCGCCGGTATTGAGGTCAGTGCCGAGTATAGCGTAACTTTCCGAATTTCCGTCAATGTAGTCGAATGCAATTATTGATGAGGAGTTTCTTGAGTAGGTGGGATTTCCTATACTTATGTTTTCAGGAAGTGATCCGTACAGCTTGAAGATTGAACCGTCTCCGAATTTTTTGCCGGATTTGTCCCAGACTTTTATTATCCCGATGTCCCAGTAATAAATGTCTTCGGTAACGTTTGAGCTGAGTACGTTGCAGGCATCATAAATCAGATATTCTCCGCTTATGTCGAATTCAATGGCATCGGCATATAGAACGCCGCCCGCATCGGTGTTGAAATGACTTGTAGTCGGGTTGTAAAGTCTGAATTTTGCCCACTTTCCTGATGAAAAGTCATAAACATAGATAGAGGTGTCGACCTGAGTAGAGATTGCAGCAAGCCTTTTTCCGTCCCTGGAAATGGCAACGTTGTCCCAGAATTCCTGGTTTGAAATAATTTCCTCCGGTTCGACGGGGTTAAGGTTTACATATCTTATTTTGCTGTCGGCTGAAACGAATACTGCTCCGGCTCCGTTATCGGTGACACTCGGATTGTTTTTCAATTCGGTTTCCGACAGGGAACTGAGCTGTGAGCCGTCGAAGACAGCCAGTGTTGTTGTGTAATCCTTATCTGTATTGCAGAACAGCATGTACTCGGTACCCGGGTTGACTTCCAATTCATTGTCCGGCTTAACCACTTCCTCTTCATATATTCCGACTGAGTCAAAGGCTTTTTCTGCCTCTGTTACCTCTGCTGCTCCGCCTCCGAAGAGATCTGTGGCAGACTGTATGACTGCGATTCTGAAATCGATGAAGCGGGATGTCTTTGTAAGGTAGTTAAGCAGGGCGTGAAAGAAAACTTTCTCTGCCTTGTCCTTTGACACAGCGGTGGCGTAGAGGTAGTAAGCATGGATCCCGATACCGTTGTTAATATGAACACCTGCGTTGTCTTCCGTTCCGAGGTACATTTCCGACACATGTTCAGGCTGCCAGTAATGGTCGCCTTCCCTGCCCATATTGTGAGGGTCGGCCATATTTCTGAGGGCACCCGAGGGTGAGAAGGTCGTTCTGGTAATATCTTCGCCAATGAGCCAGTCGTCGCGGTCGACCATTGACCCGAAAATATCGGCATAGGTTTCATTGATGGCTCCGGGCTGACCGTAATATTCCAGGTTGGCTGTGTTGGAGATGACACCGTGCCCCAGCTCATGAGCAGTAACATCGAGAGCTCCGGCAAGGGGCTTGAAGTATTGGCCTCCATTTCCATAGAAGGCCGCCTGTCCGTTCCAGAATGCATTTTCCATTGAACTTCCGTCATCTTCGGCAACGTTTATGAATGATATTATGTTTCCCCCCTTGCCGTTAACAGAGTTGTGACCGTGAGTCTGAAGGAAGTATTCATAAGCTCTTGTTGCATTGTAATGTGCCGATACGGCTGCCTTATTGTTCCACGTGTTGTTTGCCGAGGTGACATACCTGTAATCGAGTTCGGTGGTTGAAGTATTGTTTGCATCGAGGGTTACTATCATTCCCTCCTGGGTCGATGCATTGAACATAGGCTCGGCAATATTCATGAGGTAGTAGGTCCCGTTTTCGAGATAAGTGTTTATGGTCCTTGAGATGTTGTTAAGATCAAGCGCCGTGGCTGTTACAGGACCGTCGGAGCAGGTAGCGTTGAAAAAACTGAGGATGTCACCGGTGTGGGCATCGATGAAATATTTCCAGACCTCAATCACATTTGGCCTGTAGATTATCTCCCAGGCAAGCCTGTAATCGTTGCCTTCGGTGTTGTAAATGACAAGTCGGGTTTCGGGCGATTCATAATTCAGGAGTTTCATTTCTCCGCCACTTAGTTCCTTTACCACCGTTCTGAGCGCCAGGTCGGATCTCACTTTTGCAACCGAGGACCCCTGGCTTATGGAAGGTGTAGTATTGATTTCATTTTCAATATTGTGGAACAGTCCGGTGAAACTCTCCCTTCCGGGTGAAAAATGGAATACGCTTTCTGACCCGTAAATCTCAATCCCTTTGTAACTTTGTATGGTTTTTATATGGTTTATCCCGTTCCCGTCCTTATTTATGTTTGTTATTGCAAACTGTTCCTTCGGGTTTTTTATTCCGCTGACCGTTTTTGTATCTCCTAAAAATCGCGACAGTTTTTCCTCCGGTGAGGAAGAGGGATCCGATTTTGAAGGGTCGGATTTTCTCTCGATGAAGACTGGTTTGCCGTCCTTGCGGATCACTTTATCCACCCCATGATAATTTTCTTTGAGCAGAAACCGTTTGAGAGAAGGTGATATAAAATTTTTTTGGGAATCAGATGATTTTGAACCGGCATTGCGGTTCACGGTCACGAACTCAAAGCCGGGCTTAAGGGTTCCGGACGGATATTTGGTCAGCGATTTGAAATTTGTATTTTGTCCGTATAAAATAAAGGCCGGCAGGAGGAGAACCAATGGCAGAAGTAGTTTTTTCATCCGGATATAATTTTATTCCAAAGGTCGGATGCCTGCCTGTCGGCAGACAGGGAACCCGCATAGCTGGAAATTATATACATAAGTATTTGTTTATGTGACACATGTGGGTTTCAACGTCATTTTTCTTTTTTGGTAATGTCCATCAGGGCATTGTAAATCATTACAAGCCCCTGCATTTCTGATGAATCATGCCATTTTACTTCATTGTCGCTGTCTTCAGTTACGACTCTGATGAAATAAGTAATGTTACCGGGATCATTTATGTCAAGATCCCTGAAGCCGGTGTTTTCTATCAGGCTCTTAACATGTTCAAGACGGGCGGAAGCAACTCCGGAGATTCTCAGAAGGGAGTCATTTTCAAGCTTGTAAAGTTGACCTTTTTCTGTCAGAACATATTCCACGGGGATATTTGTGAAGCCTCCTCTTTTCCCGAAATGTATCCGGGGGGAATTGAGTGTTCCGGCAATCTGCCTGGTGTTTATACAGGAGCAGAGCAGGACGAAGGCAGTGGCCATGATCAGGTTTAGTTTCATGCCGTTTCCGGTTTTGAATAATTCAGAGATTACATGGTCTGGAATTAAAAGCTAAGGTACTAAAAATCCCGGAGTGCTAAATATTTCAGGGCTGATGAATATTTCCCTGATGGAGCCTGTACCAGAAAAGTGAAACATCAGAATAGGAGAAAAAGCTGCCATTCTCTTTTCCGGTTATGAAGTGTTTTGCTCCGGCCGCAGCGGCAATCTGTTCCTGATTTTTAAGGAAGCTGTAATTATATGCTGTTGCCAGAAATGTTAATCTTTGTTCTTCGTCAGAATTTCGAAGGTCGAACCGTTCTTCGCAAATTTTTATAAAGGCAGCAAGGTAGATGAACTGCATCGGGGGTTTTTGCATATTCTCCACAATCGTCCTCCGGAATTCCCTGGGATTATCAGGTTGATTTTGTTTTCTGAAATAGTTTTTCAGTTTCCCCCTGAGAAGATGGCTGTTGAGGTGAACCGCTTCTGCAAATGAGGGCTTCATTTGAAACCAGCCGATTGAGAAATCGGCGTAATCATCGCCGAGGTTAATATACAGGGTCTGAAGTAATGCGATTTCTATTCTGTCGCGCAGGGCGGAATATCTTACAAGTTCGGGAAAGACAATTGAAACTGCCTCGCGATATGAGATATCGAGGATCCCGGAAAGCTGTTCCATCCATTCCCTGTTTTCCTTGACGAATTCTTCCGCTTTTTCCCAGTCTGCTCCGAAAATCTTTCTGTAATCCTGTTCTGGTTCACGGCTCAGAAGAGACATACTGCCTGAGGCCAGGAAGAACAGAAACAAGGAAATAAGGAAGGGATATAAACTCCCCTTCCCGGGGTTGACAGGCATTTTACAGTTGTTTGTCAGGCTAGAAGGGCATGGAGCATTGCATGATGGCATTTTTCCCCGGGGAATAGTACATATAGCTCAGGTAAGCCTTCCCATTCTTTTTTGCAAGATAAGGATTGAAAAGGTCAGTGAGTTTTGTGTTATCGCTGAAAGTCAGGGTTCCGTATTTGTAGGAGCCGTATCTGTCGTTTGCCGAGCTAACGAAAATCTCATAGGAATTGTAGTCGTCCTGGTCGAGCTTCATGATGAGTTTTCCGCTAAGGTCAAGTATTCTGTCGGGCGCCAGAATCAATATGTCGTCGGTTTTTATGGTTCCGTTCAGTCTTCCTCCCATCCACGACATCATATCATAAGTTACTCCGGGTATGTTTGAAACTGCTTTTGGCTGCATGGATTCCTGTCCGCCCTCCTGCATCAACTGGTTTTGCATCTGCTGGCTCATTTTCATTGCAAGGTCCATACGTTCCTGGTCGGTTTTTGCATTTTTCATTGCTTCTTCCATCTTTTTTCCTTCAGAATCGCTCATAAGAATGTTCTCGATGACCAGAGCAACGAACTTGTCCCCGGAGCGCGAAACTGCGAAATCGTTAATCACAGCATAGGGGCCGTAGTTTTTTCCTGCAAAACGGATAAGATATTTCTCCCCTGTGCGTGAGATATAGGAAGGATATCTTTCTGCCCACTCATCATTCTCGTAGTTTTCACCGGCATCATTAGCTGTGCTCTCGAATCCTCTTATCTCCGGATCATCCTGTCCCAAGGGTCCCTCGGTTTGTCCGTTTCTTACTATGTAGTATTTGCCTCCGACCTTGTCCCTGATCAGGATGCTTCCGTCATCCTTAATGCTTACAGAAGTTTCCCTGTAGTCGAGCTTATACTTTCCAAGATCGATCAACAGGACAGCATCGTCGCAGGCGCATTCAGGTTCAGCGCCTGGTTTGGCGGCGGATCCGGAATCGTCGCCTGTTATATCGAGGATCTCTTTTGAAACTGCTTTTTTTACCTTGTTAAGGAGTCCCTGCGACGAAGCAGGAAAGGTTACAATCAGCAGAAATACTGTTGCAAGCAGGAGTGTTTTCTTCATGGCGCTGGATTTTTACAATAAACCATGAAAATAAGTAATTGTTCACACCTTCAGCATTGCCGGGTGGATTTTTTTTTTGGAAGACTCAGATCGAAGCCGGAAGCGAAATCAGAGCAAGGGACAGAATAAGTATTTTACTGATAAAACGTGAAACAGCCGGAGAGTGAGCTGCCATATCCAGAGTCAGGTTCAGTCTTTTTTCGTGACGAAGGATATGCCTGAGGATAAAGAGATACTTTTTGTTCTCTTTCCATAGTTTTTCATAAATAGTCTTGTCGTACATATTCATGAACCGTTCCGAGAAGTCATTTCGCCTGAAACATTCGAGGGCATGCCATCCTGCATATCGTCCCGATTGCATGGCCTGCCCAATACCGGCCCCGGTTGCAGGATTCACCAGCGAGGCAGCATCGCCGCAAAGCATGAATCTTTCGCCCGAGATCTTTCTTTTTCCTGTGAAAAGCGGAAGATATGCTCCCCTGATATTTCCCGTCATTGTGGCACCTGAAAATCTTGGTCCGATTGCCCGATCGGTTTCAATGATCTTCATCATTGTATCCCTGAGGTTTATCTTGCGGGAGATCACTAAATGTGAAGGCATTCCGATCCCGGCGTTAAATTCGTTACCGGGAAGAGGGAAGATCCAGAAATATCCCGGAAGCAATTCTTTCAGAAAGTGAAATTCAAGTGTTCCCTGAGGATTATCCTTTATTCCCCTGAAATATGCTCTTACAGCTACAGATCCTTCTGAAGGATCCCCCGCGGCAGTTACGCTCAGCTTTTTTGATATTCCGTTGCTGCCGTCACATCCGATAAGCAGCTTTGATGTTAATCTGAAGCTGCCGGCTCCTGCGACTTCAAATCCGTAATCATGGCGGATTATTTCCTTTACGGGACTTCCTTTAAAAACCGTAATATTATCAAAGCCTGAAGCAAGGTTCAGCAGGAATGAGTCGAAAACATTTCTGCGGCACACCAGTCCCTTTTCGCCGAAGCTGATGTCGAAAGCTGTCCGGTCGGGGGCTATGTAGCGGCAGAGGCTCACGGGATTTTTACCCGGGAGGTTTTCAAATGCCGCCTCGATTGAAGGATCGATTGTTGCAAGAACTTTGGGTACATAGGCCGGGAGTGCGTCGCCGCATACCTTTTCGCGGGGGAAGCTTTCCTTATCGATGAGAGCAATCCTCAGGCCTGATGATCCCAGAGCCAGGGCTGCAGTGCATCCGGCAGGACCGGCTCCACAGATAACAACATCGAAATCAGTCATTCTGCATATTCTATTGAGTACCCCAGGATAAGTCCGGTTTTGGTCCCATTTTAAGGACCAGGTTTCCGCCGCCTGCAAGTTCACTGTGTGAGAATACCGGTTCTTTCAGAACCCTCCCGTTCAGGGTGGCAGATTGTATGTATTTGTTCCGGGGACTGTTGTTTTCGGCTGTCACAGTAAAAGTCTTGCCGTTTTGAAGCCTGATGGATGTTTTATTGAAAAGAGGACTGCCTATCTGGTACTCGGGCACTCCGGGAGTAATTGGATAGAAACCCATTGCAGAAAAAACATAGAAAGCCGACAATCCGCCGCCGTCCTCATCCCCGGGTACTCCCATAAGGTCGTCCCTGAACCAGGTGTTCATAAGCATTCTTACTCGTTTCTGGGTAAGCCACGGTTTGCCTGCAAGATTGTAAAGGTAGGCGATATGCATCGACGGTTCATTTCCCATTACGAACTGGCCTATGTTCCCTGTTGCATCGGGTAATATGGAGTAGTACTCCCATTTGGATTTGCCGAGACCTTCGGTAAACAAACGGTCAAGTTTCCTGTTGAAGGCCTCCTTTCCTCCCATCATTGAGATCAGGTCGCCGAAGGCATGGTATGGCTGCCAGATGTAAGTCCAGCCATTGTTTTCATCATAGTAATCGCGGGCTCCCATTCCCCCGTCGTATCGGTAATCGAATGGCCCGATCCAATTTCCCAGACTGTCTTTAGGATGGTAGAATCCTGTTTCGCTGTTGAAAAGATTCCTGTAATTAAAGCTTCGGCTGATAAAGAAGTTATAATCATCTTCCTTCCCCAGCTCCCTTGCCATCTGCGCCATACACCAGTCGTCGTAGCATGAGGCGAGAGTTACTGCAACAGACTGGCGCTTTTCGAACGAATGCACTTTCGGACATGTTTCCGGCTCATCCTTTCTGAGGGCGGGGAAATAACCCTTCCTGTCGTAGAAACTATCGAGCCAGGTTGCGCTGTCGCGTACCCAGGGAAGTTTTGTCTCATGAAGGATTGTATTTTTAAGGTGTTCATAAGCTTCTTCGAGGTCGAAGCCGCGGATGTCCTTGTTCCAGGCATCCAGGAAGACTGCTGCGGAATGGTTTCCGTTCATGGCGTGATTATCTCCGGTAACAGTGGGAAAGGTAGGCATCCAACCCGACTGCCTTGCCATACGTATGTAGGACGTAATTTTCGCATCCTGATCCCGGGGATTCAGGATGATCTGAAGCGGATGAAGAGCCAGGTAGGTATCCCATACCCAGTCGTCGGTGAAGAACGTTGTGTCGTTCGCCGGTTCCGTTTTATTGCTCCAGACACTGAAATACTGTTCGTCTTCAGTAATATCAGTCATCCTTTCGAAGCACCGGTACAGGGAAGTATAGAACACTCTCTTCTGCTGTTCTGTTCCTCCGTCTATCCGGATTGATGAAAGCACCAGGTTCCATTTTTCCCTGGCGGCTGATGACACTTCCGAGATGTTCCATCCGGGTATGTCATCCGAAAGGTTTTTTCTTGCCTGTTCGGTGCTGATGTAAGATAAACCGTAGCGGATATTGATTTCGCTGCCCGAATTGCTGTCGAAGACTGCCTTTATTATTCGTTTGCCCGGATCGGAGTCAAAACCTGACGGGGTCGGCCGGAATTCAAGATACAGGTATGTCCTGACACCATTAAAGGTGTCAAATCCTGAGATACTGATGCCGCTGCCTGCAAGTTCTCCTGGTCCTGTAGTGCGGATCTCCGCTGCCGGCACCGTATCTTCCGGGAAGCTCAGGGAAAAGAAGCCCGACTTTGCTGCCGGAGCGAATTTTACATCACAATATGGTTCTTCTACCGTAACTGAATAAAAATAAGGAGTGACAGTTTCGTTGTCATAAGTAAACTCGGGACTGTGCCGGATATCTTCCTGAATATTACCGGCGGGTGCAAGGCTGAAAATCTTTCCCGAACGATGTGATATGACATTCAGGGGGAATCCCCTCATGGTATTTGATGTAAAGTTTTCTCTGTTCGGGTAGAACCTGAGCATACTGTTGGGAAGGTGAACGGTAGGGTAGGTTGGCACAAGCAGATGGCTGATATTTCCCATATAGGGATTCACATAATCAACAGGTTCGGGCTTTTTATCACTGCACGAAAAGATCAGAGCCGAAAACAGGGCAGGGACTGTTGCCTGAATGAAGAGTTTTATCAATTTCTTTCGGGCCTGGATGAGATTTGTCATTGGGCTTTGGGTTATTTGAAACAGGTGACTATGAATTCCTTTGATTCATTTGAGAGCTCACTGCCTTCGAAGTCGCCTGAAATTTTGAAGCTGCTGAATTCTGACCTCAGGAGCAGGTGTTCCAGTTCGAACCTGAAAAAATATCTGAGCGGTGTTTCCCATTCACTTGAACGGCCCGATGTCCCGTCGTTCCATTCCATTCTGAAAGTGAGGTTGATTACCTGGTTTATCAGGTCGGGCTTTGTTGAGGTAATTCTGCGGAGCGATAAGCCCGGTTCGTATTCACCGTCGAAATCGACAACTTTGTCGAGGCCGGTGATAAGGGGTTTCAGGTCGGGGTTGAAGACATCGAAGATGAACTTTCCTCCCTGCCTGAGGTTGCTCCGGACGTTGTTAAGCGCTTTCAGCTGGTCGTTAATCTCCATAAGGTGCATGAACACCCTGAAAGGAGCGATGATAAGGTCGTATCCGGTATCGGACCTGAAATCGACGATGTTCTGAAGGCTTATCCTGTGCCTGTGTTCAGGAGGAAGCTTTGAGCCGAGGACTTCCAGCATAGCCGGACTGATATCTATTCCGTAAATATCCGCGCCGGAAGCAAGGGCTTCGGTCAGGAGGCGGCCGGTACCGCTTCCGATCTCAAGTATTCTGCCGCCGCATTCAGTTATTCTGTCAAGGTAGAAACGATTGTCGACGCCGTCCCTTACCTGGTGGTAGATCACGTCATAGAACCGGGCAAAGAAGTCAGGGTAGAGTTCCTCCATGGTGTTAGATATTTAACAATAAAGAGTAAATTTAAGATTCTTTTTCTGATCTCCCGGCGGATTATCTGAAAACGGCAAGAGGCTTTCGGCTCGCGGTAAGCGGTTAAGGCTTCACTCCTGAGCCTTTCTTTTTTCATCATAGGTCTTTTACTCCGGTCTTTTGAGTTTCATCTTCAGGCTGGTTCATCTCTTTGCTTCGATCTGCATATATGTAAATAAATGAAACGGACGAGAGGATTTTGTTTTATATTTGTAACCCAAAACACGGATTCAGCTTATAATATTTTCTGAAATGGCAAAGAAATATTCATTGGACAAGGACAGGATAAAGGTTGTTCTGCTTGAAGGGATTCACAAAAGTGCCGCTGATCTTTTTATCTCGAACGGTTATAATAATATCGAGTCGTTTCCAGGCGCTCTTGACGATGATCTGCTTAAGGAAAAGATCAGTACGGCCAATATAGTGGGGATCCGGTCGAGGACTCAAATAACGAAGGAAATACTGGATGAGGCCGGGAAGCTTCTTGCCATAGGGTGTTTCAGCATAGGGACAAACCAGGTCGACGGGCATGCGGCGAGGCAGATGGGGATCCCGGTTTTCAATGCACCCTTTTCAAACACTAGGTCGGTAGCTGAACTGGTGATAGCCGAGGCTATTCTTCTGATGAGGAACATTCCCATAAAGAATGCGGCAGCTCACAGGGGTAAGTGGCTTAAATCGGCAGCTAACTGTTTTGAGATCAGGGGCAAGAACCTTGGAATAGTAGGTTACGGGCACATCGGCTCTCAGGTCTCAATACTTGCCGAGGCGCTTGGGATGAATGTTTACTATTTTGATATTGCCAAAAAGCTTAGTCTGGGCAAGGCAGTCGCCTGTTCTTCGCTTGATGAGTTGCTGAAGGTTTCGAACATAGTAACCCTTCATGTTCCGGAGACTCCGCTAACAAGGAACATGATAGGAGAAAAACAGATTTCGCTTATGCGCTGGGGCTCATGTCTTGTGAATGCCTCGAGAGGCTCGGTGGTCAATATCCAGGCACTTACGTCGGCGCTTGAGTCGGGACGACTTCTGGGAGCCGCTGTCGATGTTTTCCCTGATGAACCCGCTTCCAATAATGATCCTTTTGTTTCTGACCTTCAGAAGTATGATAATGTAATACTTTCTCCCCATGTAGGCGGGAGCACTGTTGAGGCACAGCAGAACATCGGGACTGAGGTGGCTGAGAAACTGGTAAACTACAGCGACACAGGATCAACCATCGGCGCAACGAATTTTGTTCAGCTATCACTTCAGCCCAATAACAACGCCCAGCGGTTTATGCATATACACAAAAATGAACCGGGTATCCTGAGGCAGGTCAACTATGTTTTTACCTCGAGAGGGATAAACATTGCAGGAGAGTATCTGCAGACCGATTCCGAGATAGGGTATGTGATAGTTGACACGGAAAGTTGTCTGGGTTCTGAAATAATAGACGAACTGAAAGCAATCAGGGGAACCATCAGGGTGAGGATGCTATATTGAATCCTGCCGGAAATCAGCTGCGGTCATTTGTGTTCTTCCAGCCTTTTCTTCGCAGGTACGGGGCTGAACGAAAGTTTTTCGATAGGTAAAAATGATTCGTCGGCCTTATCAATAATCTCTATATTGGGACACATGCTCCTGAAAAGGACTTTTATTGCATTTTCCACATTTTGCCGGATGGGTTTATAGATCCATTCAAGTTCCTCGGGTCCTTTCTCTATGGAGGTTTCAACGCTCATCCTGTATTTCTCCTTTACTTTGTTTGCATATTCAAAGAGGTCGTAGCTTACCATCCATTTTCTGTCAGCGAAAATATTCTGGCTCCGGTATTCAAATATTTCAAAGAAATCCCATTCCATTTTTCTGGTCCCGAACGAAAGGAATTTCGGATTTATATTGGCTACGGTGAGGACATCGTTTTCATTGTCGTACTTGAACCTGAGTTCCTTGATGTCAATCCCGTATTTGGCATTAAGGGTGACACTGAGGCTTCCGAAGTACTTTATATCCCTTCCGTCGTATTCTTCCTTGCTGCTTATCGGGCGGGTGAATTTTGTTTCGATCTCGAAGAGGTTCAGTTCAAGAATGCTTTTAATCTGGGTGACCTGAAAATGCCTTTCCTTCAGGTAATTGTTTTCCTCTGAAAGTTCCTTGTTCTGTTTGGCAAGTTCATTGTTCTTCGCGTCGAGATTTTTTATATTATCCTCGAAAAGGGTGACTTTTACATTCAGTTTAATCAGCTGCTGAATTCCCAGCATTACCAGGGCTGCTCCAAGGACGGCGAGGCCCCAGGCTATGAGCTTTCCGGAGAGCAGGATTATCGCAAGAACCACAAGAGCAGCTATAATGAGATATGATTTTGGAAACTTCATTATATTGATTTTGGATAAAGATAAACTTTGTTGCAAATTTAAATGAACAATTCTCAATTTGTTCCCTGCTTTTCTTTTAATATTGAGCTTTGAATTATGGAACAGAAAGGGGCTCATCTTGCGCTTGGGACTGAGAATATCAGGAAGCTTCTGCTTCAGTATGCCATTCCCTCGGTGATTGCCATGACTGCGGCATCGCTGTACAATATTATCGACAGCATATTCATTGGTCAGGGTGTTGGTGCGCTTGCCATATCGGGTCTTGCGATCACCTTTCCGCTTATGAATCTTGCAGCAGCTTTCGGTTCGCTTGTGGGTGTAGGGGCATCTGCGCTTATTTCGCTCAGGCTGGGGCAGAAAGACTACGGTTCTGCAAATGTCATTCTGGGAAATGTTCTGGTTCTGAACCTGATCCTCGGCCTTCTTTACACCGTGGTGGTTCTTGCTTTCCTAGATCCTATTCTTAAATTCTTTGGAGCCAGTCACGACACATTGCCCTACGCTCATGATTTTATGATGATAATAACCCTTGGGAATGTGGTTACCCACATATATTTCGGGTTAAATGCCCTTATGCGTGCTTCGGGAAATCCTGTAAGATCGATGTATGCAACAATTTTTTCGGTGATCATAAATCTCATTCTTGCTCCTGTATTCATTTTTGTGTTTCACTGGGGTATAAAGGGAGCGGCGCTGGCCACCGTGATTGCTCAGACCTCGATGATGCTGTGGCAGCTGTTGTATTTTACCGATACAAAGCGTCCGATTCATTTCAGACGGGAAAACTTCAGGCTTAAGCTTAAAATAGTAAGGGATTCCATGTCGATAGGAATGGCTCCCTTTCTGATGAACATGACATCGAGTGCAATTGTTATTATTATCAACCAGAGTCTGATTAGGCACGGAGGCGACATGGCCGTTGGAGCTTACGGTATCATCAACCGGATTGCAGCCATGTTTGTGATGGTTGTTTTCGGGCTGAACCAGGGGATGCAGCCGATAGCCGGTTATAATTTCGGCGCCAGGCAGTACGACAGGGTGACATCAGTTCTGAAATTGACTGTATTTCTTGCGTCGGGAGTGATGACACTCGGTTTCCTTGTTTGTGAGTTGTTCCCTCATTCAGTTGTATCAGTGTTCACAAGCGATAAGGAGCTTATAGATATTGCAGCTCCCGGATTAAGGACAGTCATGCTGGTTTTTCCCATTGTCGGATTCCAGATGGTTGCCTCAACATTCTTTCAGAGTATCGGGATGGCCGGCAAGGCTATTTTCATGTCGCTTACCCGCCAGGTTCTCTTCCTGTTGCCGGGATTATTGATTTTCCCGATGTTATTGGGAGTTAAAGGAGTATGGATCAGTATGCCGGCAGCTGATACACTGGCATCGCTGGTAGCTGTTTACATGCTTACTGTTCAGTACAGGAAGTCGATTCTTAAGCAAAAAACCATGGACTAATCTTATTGTAAAATGGAAAAGGAATTTGTTATTACCATTGGTCGCCAGCTTGGAAGCGGAGGCAGGATAATAGGAGAGAAGCTTGCAGCAAAGCTGGGCATAGCATTTTATGACAAGGAGCTTATCCAGATTGCATCACAGGAAAGCGGACTTGGGAAGGAATTCTTTGAGCAGGCTGATGAAAAGAAGCTGTACAATGTTTTCGGAGGATTGTTCGGCTTAAGAGGCACAATCGCAGAGGAGCCTTTTTCAACTTATTATCTGAACAACGAGACTCTTTTCAAGATACAGAGTGATGTGATCAGGAAGCTGGCCGACAAGGGTTCGTGCCTGTTTGTGGGAAGATGTGCCGATTATGTTCTGAGCAGTCATCCACGAAGCCTGAATATTTTTGTCACAGCCGATCTTGCAGACCGTGTGAGGAGAATAGCTGAGCAGCAAAAGCTGACTCCGGAAAAAGCGCGCGACTATATTGAAAAGGCTGACAAAAAGAGGGCGGCTTATTACAATTATTTCAGCAGCAAGCCATGGGGGATGGCAGAGACCTATCACCTCTGTGTAAATACTTCGTGGCTTGGGCTGGACGAAACCGTTGAGTTTATAGCTGGTTTTGCCTTAAAACGGTTTGGTACCTGATCATCGGCGTTTGTGATAGTCTTTCTCCACCATTTCCCTTCTGTTTGCGGAACCGTGGGAGGGAAGGAACAGAGAACAACCCGTATCCAGGAGTTTCCCCCAGGAATTGATAAGCTGTTTGGGGTCTTCAGCGAAGGGAGGAAAAGCCGACCCGGGAAAAACTCCGAACATTGTGTCGCCTGTCAATGCAATTTCATCCTCTATTATTACACTAACCGATCCGGCTGTATGTCCGGGAGTATGTAATATATAAGCGTTAATCCCGAAATCGCGAAGTTCATATACACTTTCAACAGCAATATCGTACCTGCATGATCTGAATCCGCCGGCGGACCGCGCTAATCCCGAAAACATTTTTACCACAGCCCTTGACCATGCAAAGGTCCCTCCCGGAACCGGACCTGATCCGGAAGCCAGATACTGTGTTTCCTTACAATGGATGATAACAGGTGTTTTGAATGTTTTCCTTATTCTGTTGGCATTTCCGGCATGGTCGAAATGGGAATGGGTCAGGATAAGGCAATCGAGGTGATAGACAGTCAGTTTGTTGAGTCTTAATTTCAGAAGACGCCACTCAAATCCGCATCCCGTATCCACAAGGATGTTTTTGGTTCCGTTGGTTACGAGGAATGCATTGCTGCGTCCCGAAAGGATACGTATTATCCTGATTCCGCCTGATGTCTTCCAGGTCTTCATCTATCGTTAAAAGGTATCATGGTAGTTTATACGGAATTTTTTCTGCCTTATTGTCTGCAGAAACATAACTCCATTGGATAACTACCCTTTATACATATCTTTTTTTCAAGATGAATTAGTTCGTTTCCGTTTTATTTTCTACGCCCTTTCCGGAACCTTCGAGGATCAGCAGTGCTGCCGGGAAGGTTCCGGCCCGGGTGTTTCTGGTTTTCATCACAGACAGTAATCCATTAAGGAAGACCTCATCGTCAGTTCATTATTATCATCATTCCGCCCCCGCTGCTGTTCCCGAACCGCGGATTTACCACATTGTTGTAGATCGATCCGAAAGTATATGACAGCCCGAAGCTCATGTAGTATTCGTATTGAGTGGCGATCTCCTTTCTCTGAAGAAGGATCTCGTCGTAGGTAAGGTCCTGTTTCACAAGGTTTATCTGGTCGTGTATCATTGAAGCGCCACCTCCGAAATTCATTGACAGGCCTTTTGCGATCCTGAAGTTGAAATATCCGCTGAACGACAGGTTGTTCTTTGACCAGTCGTGGAGATAGTTGCTGTATTCGAGGGTGAAGTCAATCGATCCCCACTTCTGAATTACCTCATACGAAGCAGAAAGAGAGTGCAGGAAAAGGTTTTCCCTGATCTTGTCATAGATGGTTGTGTCGGTATAGTTAACAAGATTTATACCGGCGGAATATAGTATTCTCATCTGCCTTCTTGTAGATTCGGAATAGGGGAAAAGGTCATATTCAATCCCGGGCATAAGGTTGTAATATAGTTTCTTGTTGCTGTAGCTTGATGAACCTATTGTTGTTGAACCGCCGTAGGACCAGTGATCGGAAATGCTTCTCACAACAAGTCCGGTTATATATTTTGTGACGGATTTGCTGGTAATTGTGCTTTCGTCTATGATATATTTTGATTCGTTGGTGTTATACCTGGCGTTAATATCTATCTTCCATTTTTCGGTGATTTTTGCAGCGGCAAGGTTTCCCGTAAAATAATAGTATTTATAGGTTTTTTGTCCGTTCAGATAACTGCTCAGGGAACCTTTGAAGACCCAGCTTTTCCATTTGTCGCTTGTTACGGTCTCAGACAGGGGCTGGCTGAAGCTTATATTCATGTATTGAGCGAGGGGTGTCCGGGCAACATAGCGCATCAGTCCCATTTTAATTGTTCTCACCATCTTCTGACGGTAACCATCCGTGGTTTCGTCGGGAGTTGTGACGAAGGATATTGTATCGCGCATTCCTTCAAATTCATGCTGGCCAACAAGGAAATAGGTGTATTCATAACCGCCCGATCCGGTGCGCTGACTGGTGGAGATTATATAAACACCTGCATCCCTGATGTCGCGGACATAGTTTACATAAGGAATTTCATTACGCAGGTAGTCAGTGCTTTCCATGAAAACGTTCAGGGCGTCTTTTCTGAGGGTATCTACCTGGTTTGCAGATTCCTGTGATATTCCATTTACAATTATGCAAATAAAAATTACGGCGAGCATCATTCTTTTCACCATCGGGACGGGACTATTAAGTTGACGACGAAAATAAGCAATCCACAATACTGGCATGTTAAAACTGATATTAATTTGGCAAAAAAACCGGCATTCAATACTGAATGCCGGTCAGAATCATGAAAACAAGGAATGAAAGGAAGAAAACAACTGTATTTTATTGTTGAATGCGGTCTGTTTCCGATTTCTTCCTGAGTCCGTCATTTGTCATCACCCAGGTATAATCGCCACTGTTTGTTCCATGGTATTCGTAATTGTCATAGTCCCATCCATGGTTGTCTCCATCAAACCGCCGGCTGAACATTTCCCTGGTAGTCTTATCAAAATGCAGAGTGGTTCCAACAGGAATATATAGATCCAGCTTAACTTCATTGACCGACCATTTGCTTCCTGCGGGGATTGTAAAATATTCATCAATTTTTATCGTGTCCCCGGAGACGCTATAGTTATAGATAATCTCCTGTGCTTTTCTTGATGCATCCGACCTGCTTCTTCCGGTTGCCCTCTTTTTCAATTCTATTGACATCGATTCATCGTTTGCCGGATTAACATCGAGCTCTGAAGTGATATGGATTTCCTTGTTTGCATCATTAAGGAATACGGTATATTCCCTGTCAAATGTAATATCCTTGTCAAACTTCAGGTTTTCCACTGTTTTGCCTGCCGAGATGTACAGGTCTCGGGGGGCTTTTACAATTTCTTCCTCTGAAACGCTTCCCGACATTTCAGCGAATCCCACTCCTTCGTTGAACAGGAGAATTGAAAAGGCTGCAAGGCTTATAACCCAGATCACCAGTCCGGCAAGGCTTATTATACCGTCCCTGGCCCTGAACCAAAAGATCATTTTTACTCCCCAGTAGATGAATGCAAGCAGGGGGAGGATGATTATTACAGAAAGAAGAAATATCATCCAGGGAGCAATTGCCGGATTGACAATGTAGCTGAGGAAGTCAGGAAGGTAGAAGAGTTTTGTGCCGACAGCGCCGGTTGAGAAATATCCCGGATATTTAAGGAAGAATACCATTATGTATGCTACCAGTGCTGTAAATCCACCGACCACGAATACAACGCCTGTTATTATGAGGAATATTCTGAGGATTATAAAGAACACCTTTCCGACAGCCCTGAATATTTCGTTGATTGCATGTCCGGCGCTCGACACCGCCTCATTGGCCGTGGTACCGGATGTTGCAGAATATGGAGGACTTGCAAGATAGGATCGGAAGTCATTTCTTCCGTACATTTCTCTTTTACGTGCGTCGGTTGTGGCTTTTGGGAGGGCTATCCACAGGGCAATATACACAAGCGCGCCAATAAAGAAGAAAAATGTGAAGATTATGAATGCGAGTCTTATCCAAACAGCATCGATATTAAGGAAGGGGGCAAGGCCGCCGCACACCCCGCTCAGAATCATGTCATCGGGATTCCTGTAAAGTTTCTTTGAGTCGGCAGGGCGCTGCCTGGCTCTGCTGTCGGAGACAGGTTCTTCTCCGGTGTCAAAATCTTCAGGCTTGCCAATTATTGCCATCATTGCTTCGACGTTTTCCCTTGAAATTACTGCAGATGCAACACCTTGGGAATTAAATATTTCGGCAATGCGAAGTTCGAGATCTTCAATTGTTTCGGCGCCTCCCTGGGTATTTTTGAGCCTGTCGTCAATATCCTTGAGATAACGGCGCAGGATCTTATAAGCCTCTTCATCAATCTGAAAAAGTGAACCTCCAAGGTTTATTTTTATAGTTTTGTCCATTTTGTTTTCAGTTAAGGAGTTTACAAGCTTTTACTTAGTTCTTATCAGATCAACCGATTCCACAAGCTCATCCCACGATTTATCCAGTTCGGTAAGGTAGTTTCTGCCATCGTCGGTGAGTTCATAGTATTTTCTTGGAGGTCCCTGTTGTGATTCTTCCCAGCGATAGCTCAGGAGGCCTGCATTTTTTTGCCTTGTCAGCAGAGGATACAGGGTTCCCTCGACCACTATCAGCCTGGCTTCCTTAAGTTCCCTGATTATGTCGCTTGCATAGCAGGAATTCTTTGACAGCACCGACAGAATGCAATACTCGAGAATCCCCTTACGCATCTGTGCTTTTGTGTTTTCCAGATCCATATTTTTGAATTTTAGATTATTACAGTTTCATATTCTTTCTTACGGTATTAAACTCGCTTTTAACGGCTTCCTTTATGTTATGGATATTGACAGGATCGCCTTTCATCTCGATCTTCTGGGCTGTGGTTTTTGCTTCAGGAAGCACGATGTAGAGGATCAGGTAGATAAGAATGCCCAGGCCGCCGGCAATAACGAGGGCCAGAAAAATAATCCTGATGATCCAGGGTTCGAGGTCCCAATATGCACCCATTCCGGCACAGACACCCCCGATAATGCGCCGGTCGGGATCGCGGTACATACGGTGAGGTCCGGGAGTTGAAAACTTCTCCTTGCGCGACGGGCCTTCATTGTCCGAAATGTCTTCGGGGCTCCCCATCACTGATAGCACTTCATTCACGTCGGTTATGCTTATTACCTGCTTGTAACCGGTCAGCTTCTGACGAAAGAGTTCTGACATTCTGCTTTCTATATCCGAAAGAATCTCAGAAGAGCTCTCTTCCCCTGCAAAGTTGAGCTCCAGATTCTTAAGGTATCTCTTAAGTTCAGAATAGGCGTCTTCATCAATATTGAAGGAGAAGCCGCCCAGGTTGACACTTACTGTTATTTTCATAGAACCTTGTAAAAATTACTACTATATAAAATATATAACTATACGATGCAAAGATATATAAAAATAATTATACTATGCAATACATAGTACTGAAATTTTTAATAAATCTTATGAATATTTCGTTTTTCCGCATACCCGGTTTACCCACTGCCCCCAAAAAGGGAGTTCTTTAACCACAGAGCATCTGTCCCGCAAGGAGTTTCTCCCTATCTCCGTTTCTCCCCTTCGTCTTATTTCCTCCCGCCTTCCCGCCCTTGTTTTGTTTTTCCCCTTCAGTCACTTTGATTATCTTTACCGTGATTACAGATAAACAACAGAGTTCATGGCAAAACGATACAAATGGGGCATACTTGCTCCCGGCAGAATGGCGGTAAAATTTGCAAACGGGCTTAAAGCGGCTGAAAATGCTGAGCTTTATGCCGTAGGATCGCGTGATGAGGGAAGGGCGAAGCGTTTCGCCGAAGAACACGGTTTCAGGAAATATTACGGAACCTACGAGGATCTGGCGAGGGACCCCGAAGTGGATGTGATTTACATTGCTTCACCGCATTCGGAGCATTATGAGCAAACTCTTTTATGCCTCAGGAACAAGAAGGCAGTGCTTTGTGAAAAGGCTTTTTCCCTGAACGGCAGGGAGGTCAATGAGATGATTGAGGAAGCCCGCCGCAATGATGTATTTCTGATGGAAGCACTCTGGCCGCCTTTCCAGCCTTTTTATAAGAAAGCTCATGAAATACTCGGATCAGGCATTCTGGGCGACATTATAAACATGCATTCCTGGTTTTCCTTTATCCCTCCCTATGATCCTGTTGACCGTAAATTCAATATTTCACTTGGAGGCGGATCGCTTCTCGACATAGGCATTTATCCGGTTATCGACGCCCTGACTTTTCTGGGAATCCCTGATGAAGTAAAGGCATATGCAGCCTTCGGGCAGACAGGATCGGAGGAATCGATTAACGCAATTCTGAAGTACCCCTCAGGGAAACTGGCATCCGTTTACAGTTCATTCAGGACGAACAACGGGATAGGATGCGATCTTTTTTGCGAGAAAGGTAACCTCACTGTTTCGAGGGGCCGCGACATGAACCAGAGATTAATTCTTGAGCTTCATGGGAAGGAAAAGGAAACCTTTGTTTTCACTCCTCCGGCGCTTGGATATCATTGGGAAGCAGAAGAGGTTATGAACTGTCTCGACAAGCAGTTGAAGGAGAGTCCTGCTGTTCCGCTTTCATTCAGCGCCGGGTTGATAAAGACGCTCGACAGGATAAGGGCATCAGCCGGAATAGTGTTCCCTGGAAGAGATTAGACATTAATTATTACTGCAGGAAGGCAATGGTCTCATTGATTTCTGCATCAACAGATTTTACCAGCCATGTCTCATTCTGAAAGCAGTTCCGGAACCGAACGGACATTTTTTCTTAAGAAGCTCAGGCTGAGCATGCTGATCCCGGGGATAATTGTCTTCCTTATGTGGCTGGTCAAGATCTGCGAGATATTGTTTGAAATGGATCTTACAAGCCTGGGCATCTTCCCTTTTGAAGTAAGAGGACTTGCCGGGATTATGTTTTCTCCCTTCATACATTCGGATTTCAGGCATTTGTTCAACAACACCCTCCCGTTGTTTTTTCTGTGGACGGCCCTGTTTTATTTTTATTCGGAGATTGCTGTAAAGGTTTCACTCTGGACCTGGCTCCTCACAGGATTATCAGTCTGGCTGGCCGGCCGTCCGGCCTGGCATATAGGGGCAAGCGGACTCATTTACGGATTCGCTTCATTTCTGTTTTTCAGCGGTATCATACGCAAATACTTCAGACTGGTTGCCCTGTCGCTTCTGATTGTATTTCTTTACGGGTCGATGGTCTGGGGGATTTTCCCCGATATATATCAGGGTGTTTCATGGGAATCACATATGCTCGGCTTTATTTCAGGGATAATACTTTCAATCGTTTACCGGAAGGAAGGTCCCCAGGAACCGCTCATAGAGTGGCCTGATGAGGAGGAGGAAGAAGAGGGTGGAGGCGAAAGGCCGCCTGGGGAAACAGAAATATCAGGAAGCCGCGGGGTTTGATGACCTCTTACCCAAGTTAAAAAAGATTAAAAGATGTCCATATCATACCGGTAAAAGCTTTCTTATCTGGGTAATTTTTGATATTTGCCGGATAATCAGCGGTATTAAAAAACTCCCCTTAGATAATGAAGAAACTATACAGACTCCTGCTCCTGGTCGTCCTGAACTGCTTGTTTCTCCCGGTGTTTTCACAGGAAGGAAAAACTCCTGATACCTCCAGGATCAATGCCGTAAAGATCTTTCTCGATTGCAGGGATTGTGATATGAACTACACCAGGCAGGAAATACCTTATATAAATTATGTCAGGGATGTCAGGGAGGCGGAGGTATACATACTTGTCACTGACCAGAATACCGGAAGCGGAGGAGAGCAGTTTACGTTTGTATTTCAGGGTCAGGGTAAATTCCTGGGGATGAATGACACCCTGACTTACACTACAAGTCCTGATCAGACCAATACAATAGAAAGGGAAAAGAGGACTGATATGCTTAAGATGGGGCTTATGAGGTATGTTGCCAGGACACCTCTTTTCGATGAGATCGAGATAAATCATACGGGCAATCTTGAAGCGCAGGAGGTCGTTGACAGGTGGAATAACTGGGTGTTTTCGATATCCACGGAACCACAGTTTGAATCGGAAGAGACCAATAAGGAACTTTTTCTGAGGAACTCATTAAATATAAGCAAAATAACCCCCGATATTAAGCTTGAGATCGAAATGGATCATTTCTATAACAGGGAAAAGTTCATTGAAGATGCGGGAACTGAAGATGAGACTGTAAGTGTTTATAAAACCAGCGACCTGATAATCGAGAATCTGTTTGTAAAAAGTCTGAGCGAACATTGGTCAGCGGGCCTCAGGTGGGATATCGGATCGTCGACGCGTGAGAATTACAATATGGCAACCAACATACTTCCTTCGGTTGAGTATGATATATTTCCCTACAGTGAAGCGACCCACCGACAGTTGAGAATACTGTACGGGGCAGGACTTCAGTCGAACAATTACATCGACACCACCGTCTACAACAAGGTGAAGGAAAATCTTTTCCTGCAAAAGCTTAATGTAGCCTTTGAAGTCAGGAAGAAATGGGGATCAATAGCAGTCATGCTGGTCGGATCGAACTATTTCCACGATTTTTCAAAGAACAGGATTCAGCTGAGCTCATCGCTTAACATAAGGATCTTCAAGGGTCTGTCGGTTGAAATAGAGGGGGGAGTTGCCCATATCAACGATCAGCTTAACCTGAAGAAAGGCGGCATCACCGAGGCTGAAAGGTTGTTGAGGCTCAGGGAGCTGGCAACACGGTACAGGATCGACGGCGGGATAGAGCTCACTTACACATTCGGTTCAATCTACAATAATGTGGTAAATCCGAGATTCAACTCATCCAACTTCTATTATTAGCGTTCAGGTATTCCTTTTTTCTGAACCGGATTTATGAGGGAAGCTGGTATTTTCCCAAAGTGATGTTTTTTGTACATTTACTGCTTATACTGGCAGTATGATGCATGAGAGGTTCAGGTACAGGACCGGTGAAGAGCTTCGCAGAAAGGCAGTTGAATTGAAACAGCAGCTTCCCTGGAGCGATGATCTCTCTTCCCTTTTTCTTCCTTTTGATCTTTCCGGATCCGGAATTGCAAACCGTCTTGTTGTGCAGCCGATGGAGGCACATGATTCCGAAAATGACGGTTCTCCGTCTGAACTTACCGGAAGGCGGTATAAAAGGTATGCTTCCGGGGGGAGCGGGATTATCTGGTATGAGGCTGTGTCGGTAGTGCGTGAAGGAAGATCAGGTCCCCGTCAGCTTTGGATAAACAATAAGAGTGCAGATGGTTTTGCACGTCTGAACGATGAGATAAGGAAGCATACTGTCCGGCCAGGTACCGATCCATTTCTGGTTATCCAGCTTACCCATTCGGGCCGCTACAGCAAGCCCGACGGTGTAGCGAAGCCTCAGGCTGCCGCTGCCAATCCTGTTCTCGACAGGACTCCGCCCGCAATTGTAACAGATGATGATCTGAAAAGGCTGATCGACAGGTTTACCGAATCGGCCAGGTATGCCTGGAGGTCAGGGTTCAATGCTGTCGATATTAAGGCCTGCCACGGGTACCTTGTAGTTGACCTGCTGGCTGCAAAAATGAGAAAGAATAGTCTCTTCGGGGGAGAGGAGACCGGAAAGAGGTTCCGTTTTCTTCTTGAAACTATTGATCGCATCAGGGATGAGGTTCCGGAGATTATTGTAACGTGTCGCCTTGGAATTTCTGATCTATACCCCGGTGGTTTCGGTGTGGATGAGAACGGTGAGAGTGATTTTTCAGAAAGCATGCTTCTGGTTGATCAGCTTGCCTCAAGGGGGATTGGCCTTTTGAATATTACCATGGGGAGTCCGTATTATAATCCTCATATCAGCAGGCCCTATGATACGCCTGTCCCGGGAGCCGGGTTTCCCGCTGAACATCCTCTCGAAGGTGTTATAAGGATGATAAACGGAACAGCCATGTTCAGTGAGAGGTTTCCCGGTATTGCATTAGCCGGGTCGGGCTGGTCGTATTTAAGGCACTTTGCACCCAATGTTGCAGCAGCTGTTATTGCGGAAAGGAAGGCTGCCTTTGCGGGATTTGGAAGGAATTCCTTTGCATATCCGTCGATGCCTCTCGATCTGATGAAGACCGGAAGAGCTGATCCGAAAAAGGTATGCATTACCTGTTCGGGATGCACAAGGCTTATCAGGAGTCTGAGGCCCGGAGGTTGTGTGATCCGCGACAGGGAGATCTACGGGAATGAGCTTAAGAAACTTATAGCCGATGGAGAGTGAAAAATTACAGTTTGGCTGTTTTTCGGTAAGGTATCACAGTCTGAACACCCTTATCATAGGGAGCGGGGCCGCATCGCTTAATGCTGCGGTAAGCCTTCATAGCCTGGGGCAGAAGGATATTGCGGTGGTCACTTCCCGCTGGGGAGGAGGCACCTCCAACAATGCAGGATCTGACAAGCAGACCTATTACAAGCTTTCGCTGGCCGGCAGTGAACCCGATTCCGTAATACAAATGGCCCGCGACCTGTTCAGCGGAAAGTGCATGCATGGAGATATAGCTCTTTGTGAAGCTCAGGGTTCGGTTCAGTCGTTTATTAACCTGGTTAACCTCGGTGTTCCGTTTCCCCGCGACAAATACGGATCATTTGCAGGTTATAAAACTGACAATGATCCTCGGGCAAGAGCCACTTCTGCCGGCCCATGTACTTCGTCGATGATGTTCAGGGCTCTGGCAGGGGAGGTAAGAAAGAGGAAGATAAAGGTGTTCGACCGCTGTCATGTGGTTGAGCTTCTGAGCTCCGGGGACAGGGTTACCGGCGCAGTTGCCGTTGATACCGCTGAAAAGGATCCTTTGAATGCTTTTATAGTTTTTAATTCTGTCAATATCATACTTGGAACGGGCGGCCCGGGCGAGATGTATGAAGATAGTGTCTATCCTTTAAGCCAGACCGGCTCTGCGGGTATGGCTTACAGGGCGGGAGCATCAGGGCAGAACCTCACGGAGTCGCAGTTCGGGATAGCTTCAGTCGGATTCAGGTGGAATCTATCGGGAAGTTATCAGCAGGTTATTCCAAGGTATTATTCGACCGACCTTTCGGGAAATGACGAAAGGGAATTTCTGAATGATCACTTTAAAAGTTACAGAGAACTGACAAGGGCTGTTTTCCTGAAGGGCTATCAGTGGCCATTTGATCCGGCAAGGATTGCGGGAGGCGGTTCATCTATGATCGATCTTCTTGTCTGGATCGAAAGGTTTCAGAAGAGGAGAAGGGTATTCATAGATTACAGGAACAACTTTAACTATGAAGGAGATACTAAATTCAGACCGGATGAGCTGGATCCTGAGCCCCGGAACTATCTTGCCCTCAGCGAATCACTTCAGGCCATCCCTCTGGAAAGGCTGCTGGCCATAAACAGGCCTGCCTATCAGCTTTACAGGGATCATGGCATCGATCTGGCATCCGTACCTCTTGAAATAGGCATATGTGCACAGCACAACAATGGAGGTCTGAAAGCAGATATCTGGTGGGAATCGGATTTGCGGCATCTGTTTCCGGTAGGTGAAGTTAATGGTTCCCACGGAGTGACCAGGCCTGGCGGCTCGGCTCTTAATTCAGGTCAGGCAGGCAGCCGGCGTGCAGCTGAGATAATATGCAGGCGTTACAGTGGTCTGCCTGCGGGCATTGATGATTTTCTTGTATCAGCCGGTAAAAGTATTCAACAACTTTTCGAAAAAGCCGGGGAATGGCTGGGATCGGCTGAAAGTAGTTCCGGGCATGAGATTTTGACTGAGTTGCGTCACAGGATGTCAGAAGCGGGAAGTGTCATTCGTGACCGGCAGGCAGTTACTGCTGCTGCTGAGCAGGCCTTCTCCCTTTATGTTTCAGCGAGAAGCAGGCTTGGGGCAGGTTCGGCCGAAGGGTTGGCGGAATGTTTCAGGATTTCGGATCTCTGCCTTACCCATTTCATTTACCTGGAGGCCATCAGGCATTATCTTGAAGAAGGAGGAAGGAGCCGCGGGTCATATATAGTAACTAACAGCAGGAACAGAAATGTTGCAGCCATCGTTGAAGCTCCAGAAACCGTTGAGCTTTGCCGGTACGACAGGGATGTTGAATCTGAGATTCAGGAAGTGAGACTTGTAAAGGGCAAGGTCATTTTTACAAGTACGCCGCCCAGGGAAATTCCGGAGCAGGACCTCTGGTTCGGGAAGGTATGGAAAGAATATCTTGAAGATAATTATATTGGGGACATCACCAATTCAACAAATTGTTAACTTTAAAGCCTCTAACCAAACCTGAAAAACACATTTCTCATGAACGGGAAACCTGTGGCCGTCATTACAGGAGCCTCAAGGGGGATCGGACGTGCGGTAGCAATAGCGCTGGCCGGTGAAGGGTATGATATTGCCGCAATTGCAAGGTCGGTCAACAGCGAGGGGATGGAAAACCTCGGACCGGAAGTTGAAAAGCGCGGAGCACAATTTTTCCCCATAGGGCTCGACATTTCATGCACATTATGCCAGAAGGAAGTTGTATCGAACATACTTGAACGCTATGGCCGTATCGACTTTCTTGTAAACAATGCAGGGGTTGCTCCCCTTCAGAGGAAGGATCTTCTTGAGATGACAGAGGAGAGTTACGACCGTGTGTTGAACATCAACCTTCGCGGCCCTGTTTTTTTTGCACAGAAGATCGCTAAGGAAATGCTCTGGCTGAAAGGCCAGATTCAGGAATACAAGCCATCAATAATTTTCATAACATCTGTTTCAGCCGAACTCTCATCAACCAACAGGGCTGAATACTGCATTTCCAAAGCTGGTCTCAGCATGGCCTCGACTGTTTTTGCAGACCGGCTTGCCATGGAAGGAATCCGTGTCTTTGAGGTAAGGCCCGGGATAATCATGACTGATATGACCAAAAAGCTGACTGACAAGTACACCTTGCTGATAAACGACGGATTTGTTCCCCAGCGAAGATGGGGACAACCGGAAGATGTAGGAAAGGCTGTCGCATCAATTGCCCGCGGCGACTGGGATTATTCCACAGGGATGGTGTTTGAGATAAGCGGCGGACTGAACCTCCACAGTATGTAGTAAACCGTTCAGCTTGTTTAGCTTACAGCTCCGGTTGAACAATCAATCAGTATTCATTGTTATTTGTGTAAAATAATTACAGAAATAAAATGAAGAACATATTGATGATTATGGCGCTAACAACAGTAACCGCAGTTTCTGCAGCCGCACAGGAAAAATTCACTGCGAACAAGGAGAAGACAACACTATCATGGCTTGGAGAAAAGGTAGTGGGACAGCACACAGGCACTTTGGATATAAAATCAGGTCAGCTCACATGGCTTGACAACAGGATCGCATCAGCAGAATTTGTTATTGATATGACCTCAATCAGGTCGGACGAAAATCTCGACAGACTCGTTGGTCATCTGAAATCGGATGACTTCTTCGGAGTTGAAAATCATCCTGAGTCGAAGCTCGTTATTACCGAAAGCACTCCCTTTGATAAGGGGACGGCAGTTTTAAAGGGGAATCTTACAATAAAGGACATTACTCATCCTGTTGAATTCCGGGCGACCATGCAGAAGGAAGAAGACGGGAAATGGTTCTATGCCAATATTGTTATCGACAGGTCGAAGTACAATGTCCGCTATGGTTCCGGATCATTTTTTGACAACCTGGGCGACAAGACCATCTATGATGAGTTTAAGCTCAAGGTTAATCTGTTTGTCGGGAAATCATGAATCGCGAGTGATTTCTGCAGACAAAGCCCCTGGATAAAATTCCCGGGGTTTTTTATTTTCCCGGGGTATTGGAATATTCACAAATGATGACAATCTTGTACTGACCAATAAGATTGTTTATGAATAATGGTTCTTCAGCAGGCGCAAACAGGCAGAAGCTTGTTTACGAGGGATTTCTGGTCCCGTTCATACTTGTTACAAGTCTTTTCTTCCTGTGGGGCTTTGCCCACGGATGTATAGATGTCCTGAACAAGCATTTTCAGGAGCTTCTTAGCATGTCGAAGGCCAGATCGGCTTTTATCCAGTTCGTCTTCTATGGGGGTTATTTCCTTATGGCTGTTCCTGCAGGGCTTCTGATGCAGAGAGTTGGTTACAAGAGGGGAATAATTATCGGGCTTCTTTTGTTCGCGGCAGGGGCATTTCTTATGTTTCCTGCCACCTTTATACAGACCTTTGGAAGTTTTCTCTTCTGTCTGTTCGTCATTGCATGCGGACTGACCTGCCTGGAGACGGCGGCAAATCCCTATACAACAGTTCTTGGTCCGCCCGATTATGCCGAAAGGAGGATAAACTTCTCCCAGTCGTTCAATGGTCTGGGATGGATAGCAGGTCCGCTGGTCGGGGGTATGCTGATTTTCTCAGGAAGCGGAAACGGAAACAAGTTTGCGACTATAGCCCTTCCGTACATGCTTATCGGATCGCTTGTTTTGATTGTGGCTTTTCTCTTCTGGAGGATAAAGTTTCCCCCGGTTAAGGAAGAGACGGAAGAAGCCGGCAAGGAAGATGCAGGCGGCATCAGGGACCTTCTCAAGTACCCCCATTTTGTTCTTGCCGTTGTTGCACAATTCCTTTATGTGGCGGCACAGACCGGGGTGAACAGTTTTTTCATCAACTATGTAACGGAGGAGATTCCCCGGCTTACCAATCAGCAGGCTTCTCTTATTCTTGGGATAGGAGGAATGGGTTTGTTCTGGCTGGGACGTTTTACAGGCAGCACAATATTCATGAGGATTGTAAAACCGAACAAGCTTCTGGCCGTTTATGCTGTGGTAAATGTAATTATGATGGCCCTGGTAGTGGCAGGGCTTGGATGGATATCGGTGATAGCCCTGTTCTCAACTTATTTCTTCATGTCGGTAATGTTTCCCACGATCTTTGCCCTCGGGATCAAGGATCTCGG
>ERZ1645192.184-NODE-184-length-47524-cov-13.023047_pt1 | contig 47524 bp, 42 predicted proteins | sample MGYA00575354_ERZ1645192 | MGnify/ENA primary metagenome ERZ1645192 (study PRJEB40844, sample SAMN11349763) | freshwater sediment metagenome | isolation source: river sediment | host: Sediment | place: India: Faizupur Khadar , New Delhi | collected 2017-02-21 ...
TCGCCCTCGCAGCGCATCTGGGGCTACGAGACGCCGGACGGCTCGTTCGCGCAGTTCTGCCGGGTGCAGGCGCGTCAGCTGCTGCCGCGTCCGCAGCACCTGACCTGGGAGGAATCGGCCTCCTACATGCTGACGCTGGCGACCGCCTATCGCATGCTGTTCGGACACAATCCGCACCAGCTGAAGCCGTCGCAGAACGTGCTGATCTGGGGCGCCTCGGGCGGTCTCGGCGTGTTCGGCATCCAGCTGACCGCGGCGGCCGGCGCCAACGCCATCGGCGTCATCTCCGACGAGACCAAGCGCGACTACGTGCTGAGCCTCGGCGCGCGCGGCGTCATCAACCGCAAGGACTTCGACTGCTGGGGCCAGCTGCCGAAGGTGGGCTCGCCCGAATACGACAAGTGGTTCGGCGAGGTGCGCAAGTTCGGCAAGGCGATCTGGGACATCACCGGCAAGGGCAACAACGTCGACATGGTGTTCGAGCACCCCGGCGAGTCGACCTTCCCGACCTCGACCTTCGTGGTCAAGCGTGGCGGCATGGTGGTGTTCTGCGCCGGCACCTCCGGCTTCAACATCACCTTCGACGCGCGTTACGTCTGGATGCACCAGAAGCGCATCCAGGGCTCGCACTTCGCCCACCTGAAGCAGGCGGCGGCGGCCAACAAGTTCGTCCTCGACCGCCGCGTCGAGCCGTGCATGTCGGAAGTCTTCGAGTGGAAGGACATTCCGAAGGCCCATACCAAGATGTGGAAGAACGAGCACAAGCCCGGCAACATGGCGGTGCTGGTGTGCTCGCCCAGGCTCGGGCTGACCACCTTCGAAGACGTGCTCGAGGCCTCGGCCGAAATGAAGGCGTGAGGTCGGCGGTGGAGCGGGGACCCGCTCCGCACGATCATCGAAACGACGAGACGGCGATCCGTGGGAAACCGCGGGTCGCCGTCGGCGTTTCGGCCGGCCGGTTCGGGATCGCGCAGGCGAGGGGTGGTCAATGCTCCGGCGGTCGACCTTCGCGCCAGATCTCCAGCGAGTGGTTGATCTCGGCGCCGAAGAGGAAGATAAGGCCGATGATGTAGAAGAACAGCATCGAGGCGATTGCGCCGCCGAGGCCGGCGTAGGTCTTGGCGTAGCCGGAGAAGTGCGAGAGGTACCAGGAGAAGACCAGGCCGGCGACGAACCACAGCGTCGCCGTCACCAGCACGCCGGGCAGGATACCCTTCAACGTCTGGCGGCGGGCGGGAAGCCAGAGATGGGCCGAGGCGAGGAAGAGGAAGACGCCGAGGGTGAAGAACAGCAGCGGCAGGCGGTTGAAATAGGACCAGTAGGGGGCGAGGTCGGGGGCGTGCGGGATGACGAAGGCCCACACCACCGGCAGCACCACGACGAGGAAGCCGAGGCCGAGGATGACCACCCCGCCGATCAGCATGAAGAAGGTGCCCTCGAGGCGGCGGATGAGGAAGTGGCGGTCGTCGTAGGAGCGGTAGGCGTAGTTGAGGCCCATGCGCAGGCTCTCGACCAGACCGGTGACGATGACGACGAGCAGGATGGCGCCGACGGTGAGCACGCTGCTCTGCGAGGTGGCGAGCACCGCCGAGATCTCGGGCCGGAGGATGTCGGCGACCTGTTCCGGCAACACCGAGAAGATGCCGCCGGTGCCCTGCTGTGCGGCGGCGGCGAGTTCCGATCCGCCCCAGTAGCCGGCGAGACCGGTGACCAGGATCATGAACGGGAACATCGAGAAGAGGATGGCGAAGGCGATGTTGGAGGCGTGCGCGAAGGATTCGTTGCGAAGCAGGCCCCAGTAGAAGGCCTCCCAGACGATGTGTCCGAGGGCTCCGATCCCGAGCCGTCGGTCGGTTCCCGTCGGAGTTTCGTGGGTGTCGGCGGTCTCGGTCTCGGCCATGGCGCGGAAGATAGGCGCCCGCGTCCTCCGACACAATCGTCTCGGCGCGGCTTCCGTGCTCCCCGGCCTCGCCTCTTCGTCGATAGGTGTCGACCCGAAGGGGAGCGCCGGCGAGAATGCTGGCGGCGACTCGGGTTTTGCCGCATTCTGATCGCAGGGAAGCGATCGCGGACGGTTCGGCCGATCCGCGCCTCTCGCCCCGTCTCCCGTCATCGGCATCGGATCGACCGCCTTGATCAACTCGTCCGTCCGCGCGTTCCTCGCCCTCGTCTTCGTCGTCGCCCTGTCGACGGCCGAGACATCGCTCGCCCAGGAGACGGCGCCGAGGACCGAGGAGGCGGCGAAGCCGGCGACCGCACCGGCGCAGACGGCGGCACCGTCGCCGATCCCGGCCGCATCCGGTCCCGCCACGGCCCCGCCGTCGCCGACACCCCCCGCCGCGGCCTCGACCCCGGCGCCCTCCGCACGCCCGGCGACGGCGAGCGACCCGGCCCAACCGCCACGACCGAAGCCGGCACCGGCGAAGCCCGACGAGGTGCAGCAGAAGCTCGATGCCTGGAAGGTCGAGGTCGAACAGATCGCCGCCGGCATCCAACGCGAGGGCCAGACCGATCGCCATCTCGCCGAGATGCGTGAACGGGCCGAACGTCTGCGCGAGGCCGCCGCCGACCTGATCGCCGTCGAGAGCCCGCGTCAGGCGGCCTTCGAGGCGCGGCTGAAACAACTGGGACCGGCACCCCAGGCCAAGGACGACGAACCGGCGCCGGTCGAATCGGATGCGGTCAAGACGGAGCGCGAAGAACAGCAGAAGCTGCTCGCCGAGGCGCAGGGGCGCATCAAACAGGCGCAACTCCTCGACCTGCGCGCCGAAGAGATCGTCCGCACCATCGCCGAACGGCGGCGTGATCGCTTCACCCAGGAGATGGTCGAACGCTCGCGCTCGGTGTTCGACCCGACGCTGTGGGTCGAGGCCCTGCAGTCGCTGCCCGGCACCTTCAACAGCCTGCGCTATCTCATCGCCGACTGGGCGAGCCTGTTGGCATCGCGCGGGCTCGAGACGGCGCTCGCCGTCGGTTCGGTGGTGGTGGTACTGGTGGTGGCGCTGTTCGCGATGCGGCGGCGGCTCACCCTCTTCACCGAACGCGATCCCGAGATCGCCGAGCCGCCACGGTTGCGCAAGGCGGCGGTCGCGGCCGCTATCGTCGCCCTCAACGTCGCGGTCCCGGTCGCGGGCCTCTTCGGCGTGGCGCGCGCGCTCGAGGTCTTCGACCTCAATCCGGATCGCATCTCGCAGTTCCTCGATGCGCTGATCCTCGGCGTGGGGGCGGCGGCGGCGGTCTACGGCGTGGCGCTGGCACTGTTCGCGCCGGCCAAGCCGAGTTGGCGGATGGTGCCGGTCGGCGACGTCACGGCGTCGCGAATCGTCGGCCTGTCGGTGGTGTTGGCGGTGACCCACGGCCTCGGCGTCGCCGTGGCGCGGCTGATGAACGTGGTGGCGGCGCCGGTCGCCGAGGTGATCGCCTATGCCGGCCTGTTCGCGATCGTCGACGCGGGTATCGTCATGGCGGCTCTCAAGGCGGCGGCGCGGTCGCTGACCGGCGACGAAGCGCCGGCGGCGGAGGCGAATGCGGCCGAGAGCGGACGCAGCGTCCTGTGGCGCTGGATCGTACCCTTCGGCTGGATGGTGGCGATTGCCGCGGTGGTGGCGGCGCTCGGCGGCTGGGTGGCGCTCGCCTCGTTCCTCACCACCCAGATGGTGCGCATCGCCTTCCTGCTCGGCGCCCTCTACATCCTCCTGGAACTCGCCGACGAAGCGATCCTGTCGACCTTCCACGAGACCACCCGGGTCGGGGCGATGTTGACCCGGTCGATGGGGCTCGGCCGTGAGCGGGTCGAACAGATCGGCGTGGTGTTGTCCGGAGCGGTGCGGCTGCTGCTCATCGCTCTCGCCGTGCTCCTGATGCTGACGCCGATCGGGGTGTCGTCGCAGGACGTGGTGGCCGACGCCCGCTCGGCGTTCTTCGGCTTCAAGATCGGCGGCTTCACCTTCTCGCTCGCCACCATCCTCAGCGGTATCGCCTTCCTGGTTCTCGGTATCGCGGTGACGCGCGCCGTGCAGGGTTGGCTCGACGAGCGCTTCCTGCCGCGCACCCGGCTCGACGTCGGCCTGAAGAACTCGATCCGCACCGCCTTCGGCTATGTCGGCTATCTGCTCGCGGCGATGTTGGCCTTCTCGGTGGTCGGCCTCGATCTCCGCAATCTCGCCATCGTCGCCGGTGCGCTTTCGGTCGGTATCGGTTTCGGCCTGCAGTCGATCGTCAACAACTTCGTCTCGGGCCTGATCCTGCTCGCCGAACGGCCGATCAAGGCCGGTGATCTGGTCGAGATCGGCACCGAGAAGGGCTTCGTGCGCAAGATCAACGTGCGCTCCACCGAGATCGAGACCTTCGACCGGGCGTCGCTGATCGTGCCCAACTCGACGCTCATTTCCGGCAACGTCAAGAACTGGATGCACCGCGATCTCACCGGACGCTGTGTCGTCAACGTCGGCGTCGCCTACGGCGCCGATCCGGAACGGGTCCGCCGGGTGCTGCTCGATTGCGCCGCGGCCCACGACAAGGTCCTGGGCTTCCCGGCGCCGTCGGCCTATTTCGTCAACTTCGGCGACAGCGCCCTCGAATTCCGCCTGGTCTGCACGGTGGGCAATGTCACCGACGCCTTCGCGGTGGAGAGCGATCTGCGTTTCGCCATCGTGGCGAAGCTCGCGGAAGCGGGGATCGACATTCCCTATGCCCAACGCGACGTCCACATTCGCCAGCTCGACGACCTGCGTGGGTTGATGGACGTGGTCCTCGGGCTGAAATCGGCGACGGGTCCGTCGCGTACGCCGCGTGGCGAGAGCTGATCGACCCCACGTCCTTCCTGCCGTTTCCGTCGTCCTCGGAGTTCAGATGTCGCCCTGTCGCTTCGCCCGCCGTACCGCCCTGCTCGCCCTCGTCGCCGCCCTTGCCGCCTGTTCGCGCGGGCCGGTACCGGAGAGCCGGCCGGCTTTCTATCAACGGCTCGATCAGACCGGTGGGGCGGTCGATCCGGCCTCGTCCCTGTCGATGATCAACCTCTACCGTTCCAACAAGGGGGCGGCGCCGCTCGTCTGGGATCCGGCACTGGCGCGCGTCGCCCAGGGTCAGGCCGACCGCATGGCGGCAGCCGACAAGGTGCACTCGGTCGAAGAGGCGCGGCTCGCCGCCGATCTCGCCGCCGCCGGCATCTCCCACAAGAGCTTCCTCGCCAATTTCTCCGCCGGCTACCGGACCTTCGCCGAGGCTTTCTCGGGCTGGCGCGAATCGAAGACCCACGAGGCGACCATGGCGGCGCCGCGGGCGACGCGGATCGGGCTCGCCACGGCGCAGGCGCCGCAGTCGAAGTACAAGATCTTCTGGACACTGGTGGTGGTCGAGCCGAAGTGAGGTCGGCGCGCCGGCCCGAGGGCCGAAGGCCCGGCGGTCGCCGACGCGACGTCGGCGGACGGCCGCCTTTGCGGCTTGACGAAGCCGGTTCCGCCCCCTTATATCGCCCGGTCTCGTGAGGCGGGCGCGTAGCTCAGCGGGAGAGCACTTCGTTCACACCGAAGGGGTCACAGGTTCGATCCCTGTCGCGCCCACCATTCCTTCTCGATCGGTCCCTCGGGCAAGCGGATCGGCGCCGTCGCCGGATCGGGCGTGCGTCGTGGTGGGCCACGATCGGGTCGCCGCCGGCGTCGAAGAGCGCGTCGGTTCGATCGCCGATCCATCCTGTTGCCGTCCGGGCGAAGGCGGGGCATTGTCGTCGCGTTCAAGGGGGAAACGCCTTTCGACCGTAACAGCGGCGGGGGCGAAATGCGGAACGGCGCGATGCGGACCAGGAACATCGTCATCGCCGCGATCATCGGATCGGTGGCGCTCATCGAAGTCCATCATTTCACCAAGCAGTTCGCGACGCCCGACGTCGACGACGAGACCGCCTGGGTGGTGACCCACAAGGGGCGCGACCTCGATCGGCTGTTCGTCGAGGCGCTGATCTCGCGCTACGAGGACACGCTGGTGCTGGCCGAGGCCGAGCGCCAGCGCGGTCACAATCCCGAGCTGCGCAAGCTCGCCGCCGCTCTGTTGGAGAGTCGACGCAAGGATCTCGATGCGCTGCGGCGCTTCGACACCGCCGACAGCGGCATACCGGCGAGCAGCTCAGGGGCGCGCTGATACCGGGCTGATGAAATTCGGACTCGTCCGAACTCCAAGAGCGTTACGGCCCGACCGGCCGGCGCCCGTTCGGGCTCGCCTTCGTTCACGAAGTTTCGAACAGGTCGAAACTTCGTGAACTCGGTATGAGACGCGAATCGCCGGTCGCCGACGGTGGGATGTGTCACCGGCCGCGGCCGGAAGGTCAGTCGAGCCGCGGATAGTCGGTGATGTGACGGATGGACCGATAGAGCGGCGCCAGCCGCGGGTAGAGTTTGACGTAGACCTCGCGGAACAGCCGGTCGTAGAGCCGCGCAGCGTCGAGCCGCGGCTCGAACAGCTTGCCGGGGCGGCTCATGTGGCGTTGCGCGGTGGCGTGATCGGGGTAGAAGCCGGCACCGACCGCGGCGTTGATCGCCGCGCCGAGGCCCGAGGCCTCCCAGGTGTGCGGCCGCTCGGCCGGAAGGCCGAAGACGTCGGCGGTGATCTGCATGATGGCGTCGGACTGCGAGCCGCCGCCGGTGACGCGCAGCCGACGGATCGGCACACCATTGCGCCGCTCGAGCCGCACCGCCGCCTCGCGCAGCGCATAGGCGATGCCCTCGATGATGGCGCGGTACATGTGGGCACGCTCGTGTACCCCGCCGAAACCGATCATCGCGCCCTTGGCCTCGGGGCCGGGGATCTTGACGCCCGGATTCCAGAAGGGTTGCAACATCAGACCCAGGTTGCCGGCCGGGGTCGCCTCCAGCATCCGCTCGAACAGCACCTCCGGCGCCACGCCCTGGCTCTCCGCCTCGATCACCTCGCGGGCGGCGAACTGTTCCTTGAACCAGTTCACCATCCAGTAGCCGCGCTGGACCATGAGTTCGCTGTTGAAGCGACCCGGCGCGGCGGCAGGGAAGGGAGGGATGAAGGGAATCGGCTCGACGTAGCGGTCGTTGCAGGTGTTGATGGTGGCGGTGGTACCGTAGCCGAGCACGGCGGTGTCCGGGGTCCAGGCGCCGGCGGCGAGCACCTCGCAGGCCTTGTCGGCGGCGGCGGCACAGACCGGCAGACCCTCCGGGATGCCGGTCTCCTCCGCCGCACGTGCCGTGACCAGACCCATGGCGTGGCCGCAGGGTACGAGATCCGGCAGCATCTCACGGCGGAGGGTCACCAGCTTCCATTTGAAATGATGGCGCCCGGCCCAATTCTCGCGCTTGGCGTCGAAGGGGACGTAGCCGACCTGGGAGCCGACCGAGTCGCGGATGTGGCCGGTGAGCTTGAGGTTGTACCAGCCGGAGAGGAAGAGGAAGTGGCGGGTGCGCCGCCAGACCTCCGGTTCGTCGACGGCGAGCCAGTTGCACTCGGCCTTGGATTGGACGAAGTGGACGGTGCGGCGCTGGCGGGTGATCCTGAGCCCGGCCTCCAGCCACAGCGGCAGCGGCCGGTGATGCGGGGTGCGGCGCTGATCGAGCCAGATGATCGCCGGACGCAGCGGTTCGCGATCGGCGCCGAGGGGCACCACCACGGCGCGTTGGGTGGTCACCGCCATGGCGGCGACCCGCGGCCGGAGATCGGGATGGGCGCGCCACAGTTCGCGGGTGGCGTGGCAGAGATTGGCCCAGAAGTAGTCGCAGTCCTGCTCGGCCCAGCCCGGATGGCGGGCGTAATAGGGGGTGATGTGAACCTGTGACTTGGCGACGAGTTCGCCGGCGCGGTCGAAGATCATGGCACGGACGCTCTGCGTCCCCTGATCGATGGCGAGCAACAGGTCCTTGGTCTCGCTCATGCCGCCTTCCCCCGGTGGCCGGCCCGATCCCCGCGGTCGGCGAGGCCGCCGGACCGGCGCGCTCCGGCCGTGTTCGGCTCGGGTCGGCGCGTCGCCATCCTCGACGATCTCGGCGCATCACGCCAGTTCCTTCGCCGTCGAAGACGGGCGGGCGGCGGCGGCGCGTGTCCGCGGTCGCCGTGAATTTTTCGGCTCGCCAGGACGGCGTCGATCGACCTATCGTTCGGGATGGAAAGTGCGGGCGAGCCGGACGGAGACGGCGGGCCGTTCTTCCGGGTGAGAAATTTCACGATCGACATTGAACCACTTCTCGAGCCGCCGCGACACATGGTCGAACGGCCGGTACGGACCCGGGCATGACGACGACTTCGGACGAGGAACTCCTCCAACGGATCGCCGCCGGCGACCGACTGGCGATGCGGGTGCTGTTCTCGCGGCACCAGCTCAGAATCCATCGCTTCGTGCTGCGGCTGGTCCGCGACGAGGCGGTGGCGGAGGATGCGGTGAGCGACACGTTTCTCGACGTCTGGCGTCAGGCGGGAGACTTCTCGGGACGATCGCAGGTGACCACCTGGTTGATGTCGATCGCCCGCTTCAAGGCGCTCACGGCGCTCAGGCGCCGCCGCGATGCGGGGCTCGACGAGGAGTGGGCCGCGACTATCCCGGACGAGGCGGACACGCCCGAGGTGATCTCGCAGAAGGCCGACAAGGGAGCCGTGATCCGGCTCTGCATGGAACGGCTGACGGCGGAACACCGCGAGGTTCTCGACCTCGTCTACTACCACGAGGCGTCGGTGGACGAGGTCGCCGAGATCGTCGGCATCCCGGAAGGGACGGTGAAGACCCGCCTCTTCCACGCCCGCAAGAAACTCGCCGAGCTGCTGACCGCGGCCGGCATCGATCGAGGTTGGCCATGAACGAGACGATGACCGAGAAGGGGCGCGGGGAGATCGAGGATCTCCTGCCCTGGTACGCCAACGGGCGTCTCGCGCCCGCCGACCGACGCCGGGTCGAAACCGCCCTGGCGGAGGATCCCGACCTCGCCCGCCGGCTCGAGTTGGTGCGCGAGGAGATGGCCGAGGCGATCGCCGCCAACGAGGCGATCGCGCCCGCCTCGTCGCGGGCCTTCGACAAGCTGATGGCCGGCATCGAGGCGAACCCGCGTCCGACCCGGCCCTTCGCGGCGGTCAGGGCCGGGCTGATGGATCGGATCGGCGGCTTCCTCGCCGCACTGGCCCCGCGCCGGCTCGCCTATGCGGCCGCGGCGGTGGTGGCGTTGGTGGCGATTCAGTCGGCGGCACTGACCGGCCTCGTCGGTGAACGGGCCGGGACGACCTACGGCACCGCCTCGCAGGGCGAGGTGGCGGCGGCCGGCCCGTCGGTCCTGGTCGCCTTCGCTCCCGAGGCCCGGATGGAGGCGGTCTCCGCTTTTCTGAAGCGGCACGGCGCGAGCCTCGCCGAAGGCCCGAAGGCCAACGGTTTCTATCGGCTGCGGCTCGCCGCCGGGGCGGATGTCGCGGCAGTGGTCGAGGCGATGGGACGGGAGACCGGCCTGGTGAGCTTCGTCCAGACGGTGCGGTGAGACGCGATCGGCGTCGGGCGGGACGGCGGAGTGCCACCCTCGGCGCGACAGACGAGGAGGAAGCGATGCGGGAGACCTCGAAACCGGGAGCGCCGTCGCGGCGGTCCTTCGCGGCGCGCCGCCGGGCCAGCCTCGCAGGGGTGGCGCTGGCGGTCTTCGCCATTCTCGTGCCGACCGTCGAGGCGATGGCGCAGACCTTCGACGGTCGGCCACCGATCTATCGGCCACGGCCGGGGCTGAGGGGCGGCGGTGGGCCCGGTGTCGGCGCGGCGATCGGCATCGGTCTCGGGCTCGGGCTTCTCGGCGCCGCCGCAGCGCGCGCTTCGGCGGTCGACGAGGGACCGCCGCCGCGACGCGGTCGCGATGGCCGACCGGTGCGGGTGATCGAGGTCGACGACGACGACGTACCGCCGCCGCGTCGGCGCGGAGACGCGCCGCCGCCGCGCAAGCGGCCGCCACAACAGGCGGGCAACGCGGCGCCGTCCGACATCCGGATACCGTCCATGTCGGAGACGCGGTTCGTCGCCGGCGAGGTGCTGATCGAAATGAAGGGCAGCGGCACGATCGACGGTCTCGCCGATCGACTCGGGCTCGAAGTGCTCGCCAGCGAACAGCTGCGACTCACCGGGTCGACGTTGCACCGGCTGCGTGCCCGCGACGGACGGCCGACGCGCGAGATCCTCACCCGTCTGCAGCACGAGCGGGCGGTGGCTTTCGCCCAGCCGAACTGGGTCTACACCCTGCAACAGGCCACCGCGGGCAACGCACCGGCGCCGGCCGCCTCTTCCCCGGTGGCGACCGATGCCGGCGTGACGTCCGCCGCAGGGGCGGGTGCAGCGCCGAGCGACGCCACGGCGGCACCGGCCTTCGAGACGGCGGCGTCTTCGACGGCGATACCGCAACCGTTGCCGGGCCAGTATGCGGCGGAGAAGCTCCGGCTCCCCGCCGCGCACGGTCGGGCGCGGGGGACGGGGGTCCTCGTCGCGGTGATCGATACCGGCGCCGACGAGAACCATCCCGAACTCGCCGGCGCGGTGGCGGCGTCCTACGACGCGCTCGACGGTGTGGCGGCGGTGCCGGGCGTCCACGGCACGGCGATGGCCGGTGCGATCGCGGCGCGGGTGCGGCTCGCCGGTTCGGCACCGGCGGCGCGGCTGCTGGTGGCGCGCGCCTTCGGCCCGCCGGCGGCCAACGGTGTGGCGCAGGGCTCGACCTTCCACGTGGTCAAGTGCCTCGATTGGGCGGTGGCGAGCGGGGCGCGCGTCGTCTCGATGAGTTTCGCCGGTCCGGCCAACGATCTGCTCGGCCGGGCGCTGTCCGCAACGCGGGCGAAGGGCGTCATCACGGTGGCGGCGGCCGGCAACGCCGGACCGCAATCGGCACCGCTGTTCCCGGCGGCCGATCCGAGCGTCATCGCGGTGACCGCCAGCGATCCCGACGATCGGGTGCTGTCGGTGGCCAATCGCGGCAGCCATGTCGCGGTGACGGCGCCCGGCGTCGACATCCTGGTGGCGGCGCCCGAGGGCGGTTACGACCTGACCTCGGGGACCTCGGTCGCGGCAGCGGAAGTGTCGGGTATCGTCGCCCTCCTGGTGGAGAAGCGCGGTGACCTGACGCCGGACGAGGCGCGGCGCATTCTCGCCGCCACGGCCATCGATCTCGGCCCCAAGGGGCGCGATCCGATCTTCGGCGCCGGTCTGGTCGATGCCGAGGCCGCGGTCGCCGCGGTCGGCGGTCGCGCGCGCTGAACGTCGCCCGCGTTCGAACCCGCCCCGTCTCCCGACCCGGAGGCGGGGCGGTGGCGTTCGGCGGGTCGGGTGCCCGGGGTGCGGCGGTCCCGCGCCGGATGAGGGGTCGCGGTGGCTTTCGAAAAAAATCGACACGGCACTGAACCGGATCCCATCCCGGCGCGACAGATGGACGAGAGGGCCGAGAGCGAGGCCCTTCCCGAACCCCAAGGAGAGCCCCCATGTCGACCTCGAAGAAGATCCTCACCGCCGCCCTCGTCGCCCTCACCGTCGCCGCCGGCAGCCTCGCCACCTCCGGTGCCGCCGAAGCCAAGCCCTGGCATCATCATCACGGCTGGGGCTGGGGTGCCGGTGGTCTCGCCGCCGGTCTGGTGATCGGTTCGGCGCTGGCCTCGCGTCCGGTCTATGCCGAGCCGGTGCGCCGCTGCACCCTGGTCGAGCGGGTCAACCGTTACGGTGAGGTGATCGGCACCCGCCGGGTCTGCACCTACGAATGATCGCGTCCCCCGATCCGACGAACGAGGCCCGCTCCCCCCGGCGGGCCTCGTGGCGTTCCGGGGTCGGTCGAGGGGGTGACGGAAGTCGGCGTGGAGGTGGCGCGAAATTCTTCGAAAAAATTCGACACGGCACTGAACCGGATCCCATCCCGGCGCGACAGATGGACGAGAGGGCCGAGAGCGAGGCCCTTCCCGAACCCCAAGGAGAGCCCCCATGTCGACCTCGAAGAAGATCCTCACCGCCGCCCTCGTCGCCCTCACCGTCGCCGCCGGCAGCCTCGCCACCTCCGGTGCCGCCGAAGCCAAGCCCTGGCATCATCATCACGGCTGGGGCTGGGGTGCCGGTGGTCTCGCCGCCGGTCTGGTGATCGGTTCGGCGCTGGCCTCGCGTCCGGTCTATGCCGAGCCGGTGCGCCGCTGCACCCTGGTCGAGCGGGTCAACCGTTACGGTGAGGTGATCGGCACCCGCCGGGTCTGCACCTACGAATGATCGCGTCCCCCGATCCGACGAACGAGGCCCGCTCCCCCCGGCGGGCCTCGTCAGTTTTCGGGAGGCTGCCATGCGACGGAAGGCGCGACTCCTCCGCCGTTGCCCTGCAGGATCGAACCGATATGATCCCGCCGCCATCGCCCGTCGGCGATCCGGTCGATCGAGGACGAGGAGTAGGGACGCGTATGCTGCCGTTCGGTCGGAGTTACGAGGAGATCACCGGGGCGTTCCGCTGGCGGGTTCCTCCCGCTTACAACATCGCCGTCGACGCGTGCGAGAAATGGGCGACGGCCGAGCCCGATCGGGTGGCGCTCATCCATGTGCGCAGTGACGGAGCGGTCGATCGCTGGTCGTACGGGCGGCTGGCGGGAGCGGCGCACCGGTTCTCCAATCTGTTGACGGCACGCGGGGTGAAGCGCGGCGACCGTGTGGCGATCCTGTTGCCGCAGTCACCCGAGACGGCGATCGCCCATCTCGGCATCTACGCCATGGCGGCGGTGGCGCTGCCGCTCGCCGATCTCTTCGGCGTCGAGGCGCTCGCCTATCGCCTGGGCGACGCCGGTGCGCGGGCGGTGGTGACCAACCGTGCCGGAGCGGCCAAGATCGCCGAGATCCGTGACCAGTTGCCCGAGCTCGAGGCGGTCTTCACCATCGACGGCGTGTTCGACGGTACCGAAGACTTCCACCGACTTCTCGCCGCGGCGTCGGACCGGTTCGAAGCGACGTCGACCGGGCCGGACGATCCGGCGCTGATGATCTACACCTCCGGCACCACCGGCCCCGCGAAGGGAGCTCTGCACGGACATCGGGTGCTGCTCGGGCATCTGCCGGGGGTGCAGTTCGCCCACGAGTTCCTGCCGCAGCCCGGCGACCTGATCTGGACCCCGGCCGACTGGGCCTGGGCGGGCGGGCTTCTCAACATTCTCCTGCCGTCGCTGTCGCTCGGCGTACCGGTGGTCGCGGCGCGGTTCGAACGTTTCGATCCGGAGGCGGTGTGGCGGCTGGTGATCGACCAGGGTATCCGCAACGCCTTCATTCCGCCGACGGCGCTGAAACTGCTGCGCTCGGCCGGATCGGTACCCGATCGCGGACTCCTGCGGCTACGCACCGTCGGGTCGGGCGGCGAATCGCTCGGGCGCGACACCTACGATTGGGCGCAGGCCGAACTCGGGATCACGATCAACGAGTTCTACGGTCAGACCGAATGCAATCTGGTGGTCGGCGCCTGCGCCGCGGCCGGGGTGACGCGGGCGGGGGCGATCGGTAAGCCGACGCCGGGCCACCGGGTGGCGGTGATCGACGCGAGCGGCGCCGTTCTGCCGCCGGGCGAGACCGGGCAGATCGCGGTGGCGCGACCCGATCCGGTGATGTTCCTCGGCTACTGGCGCAAGCCGGAGGCGACCGCGGCGAAATTCATCGGCGACTGGATGGTGACCGGCGACCAGGGGATGACCGACGAGGACGGCTACATCTACTTCGTCGGCCGCGACGACGATCTCATCACCTCGGCCGGCTATCGCATCGGTCCCTCGGAGATCGAGGACTGTATCTGCGGCCACCCGGCGGTGGCGCTCGCCGCGGTGGTGGGCAAGCCGGATCCGATCCGCACCGAGATCATCAAAGCCTTCGTCAAACCGAAGCCGGGGGTGACGGGGGACGCGGCGCTCGCCGACGAGATCCGCCGGCACGTGCGCAATCGTCTGGCGGCGCACGAATATCCGCGCGAGGTCGACTTCGTCCGCGACATTCCGCTGACCACCACCGGTAAGGTGATCCGCCGCTTCTTCCGCGAACAGGCGCGCGACGAGGCGGCAGCGGAGGCGCGGGCGAAAGCCGAAAGCTGACGTGACGTCGGTCGACCGGACGGCATCGACCGATCTTCGCGCCGGCGCCGCCCGGCGGCCTCTTCAGCGTGAGAGGCGGCGGCGCAATCGGCCGGCGAAGCGTCGCAAGGCCAGATAGGCGCCGAGTTCGGTGGCGGCCAGGCGGATCCGCAACGGCAGGCGTACCGGTGCCGGGAAGCCGACGACCACCGTGCCGATGCGACGGCGGTCGGGCCACAGGTGGTTCATCAGGGGATGATCCTCGACGGCGAGGCTGTCGACCTCGACCAGCTCGCCTTCGTCGAGGAAGCGGGTGGTGGCGCGCAGCAACACCTGAGCACCGGGCGAGAAGGCCGCGAAGGCCTCGTCATAGGCGGTCTTCCAGCTGACCCAATGGCCCTCGGCGCCGAAACAGATCAGCATGGCGAGCGGCTGGCCACCGCGATCGATGCGGTCGAGGACGATGCGACCGCTCTCCGCCAGCCCGTCGACGACACGTTCGGCGAAGCGGGAGACGTCGGTGTTCTGCACCAGCGCGGTGCGGCGGCGGCCCTTCCAGCCCGAGGCTTCGAGCACCAGGAAGTCGGCGAAGGCGGCCCGCGCTTCGGCGCCGCGGACGATCGAGGCCCGGATCGGTCCGGTCTCGGCGAGCCGTCGCCACAGCCGCCGCCATTCCTTGCGGCGTTTGCGACTGACGTGATCCTGGAGGAAAGCGCCGCCACCACCACCACCACCGAGGCAGGCGCGGGCGTGGCTCTCCACCACGATCAGGCGATGGCCCGAGACCGCCGCCACCCGTCCGAGGGCGGCGGCGAAGGCGCCGTCGAGCGGCAGGTAGCGGAAGACGACGCCGCCGTCGCGACGGGCGATCGCGGCGACGAGGGCGGTCAGGATCTCTTCGGCGCGGTCGGCGTCGACGAGCGGGGTGCCGAGCGGGGCGTATTCGTTGGAGAAGACCGACGGCAGACGAGCGGTGAGCCCGAAGCCGAGCCGCGGAGTCCACAGCGCCATCACCGCGACGAGGCGGCGGGCCGGTCCTTCGCCGCGATGGGCGATCAGCAAGCGGGCGTTCGGGGCGAAGGCCTCGAGCGCCGGGATGAGGAAGTCCGGTCCGTGCAGGATGTTGGGTTCGACGGCGCGGGCGACGAGTTCGTTCCAGGCGGGACGCAACGGGACCGCTTCGACCAGCGACAGCTCGCGCACCTCGACGCCATGACCGCTCGGAATGCGGGAGGCGGGCGCGACACCGTCGGTCACGCCACCGGCGTCGGTCGCCGATGTGCGGGTCGAGGTCATGGACGGGACCGCTCCACCTTCACGGATCAGCCGGGCGGGGATGCCCGAGCCGCCGACGCCAGAACGAAAACGTCCAGGCCGAGGCGTCGCCGCACCACCACCGCCAGGACGACCGATTCGAAAATCATCGCCGCCGTCGTGCCGACGGCCGCACCCCATATACCGTAGATGGGAATGAGAAGCGAATTCGCAATCAGACTCACCGCCAGAGTGAGGCCGTAGACCACGGCCGATGCGGTCTGCTGACCGGCCATCGACAGCAGCGTCTCGGCCGGGCCGACGGACGAGCGGGCGAGAACCCCGGCCACCAGAACGAAGAGGATGGGAAAGCCTTCGGTGAAGCCCGGTCCGAAGAGCGAAAGCAACGGCCGCCCGACCAGGAGCACGCCGATCGACATCGCCGCCGAGGCCCAGAAGGTCCACTTCACCATGCGGTCGACGAAGATCTCCAGTTCGACGCGGGCGCCGGCATGCCAGAGGGAGGCGAACCGTTTGGCCGAGGCGACCTTGGCGGAGTAATAGACGAAATGGACGAGGGCGAGCGTCTTCACCGTGGCGAAATAGACGGCGACCCGGTCGGGTTCGGCCCATCGGCCGACGAGCAGGATGTCGATGCTGTTGAGCAGCACGAGGAAACCGTCGACCAGCAACATCGGCGCGCTGACACTTGCCCAGAGCGCGACGTCGTAGCGCCGCCGTGCCGGGGGTAGGGCCGCCGCCAGCCGCCGGCCGATGGCGATCGCCTGGACGAGGGTCGCGGCCCAGGTGGCGATCACCGCCGTCCAGCAGGCGGTGACCGCCCGCATCTCCAGGCCGAGGACGAAGGCGAGGGCCATCAGCGCCAGGATGATGGCGGGACGGGCGAGAAAGGTCGGCAGAAAGGCCAGATCCGGCCAGCCGTAGGCGACCGCGATGCCGTCCTGGATCTCGGCGACGGTGTAGATCGGCAGGCAGACCGCGGCGACGAAGATCGGCATCAGCCTGTAGTCGGAGACGAGGTCGGGGCGCAGCCACAGGAGGGCACAGCCGGTGGCGGCGATCGCCGAAGAGACGACGAAGGCGACGAGTCGCGCCGCCAGAACCAGACCGCGAGCCGCGCCGGGGTCGCCTTCGTGCGAGTATTTGCGCAGCAGGGTGACCACCGACTGCTCGAAGCCGAGGGCGAAGACGACGCCGAGGGTGATCACCAGCGTCCAGACGACGACGAAGATGCCGTATTCGAAGCCGCCCATCCAACGGGCGAGCAGCATCTGGCTGACATAGGCGAGGGCGGCGGAGACGACGCGGACGACGAAGGCCGAGGCGGCGATGTGTCCGGGGGCGGCGGCATCGGTCGCCGCGGCCGGCGGAGCGACACGATCGAGGATCGCGACGAGGCGATGCGCCACCGCTGTCGGCAGGTATCGCTCGATCAGGGCTCTCGGTGACGACGACAAGAACAGAACCTCGAACGGCGGCCGCTGGTCCTCTCCTTAACACGGTTCGCCGGAGGGGTCGCCCGGGAAACCGACGGTCTGCGCCGGCTTTCGTCGCATACCGCACGTCGGCCGCCTCACGGATCCGTGACCGCCATCGGCGGAGCCTTCGGGGGCGTGGTCGTTTGCGTTTTCTTCGCCTTCTTCTTCTACACCGGATCCGGTGAAGGGCGAAATCGGTCGGGGCGGTCGGTCGTGATACCGTGGGCGGGTCGGACGAGCGATCGCGGGCCGGCGACGCGAGAAGGGCGGAAGCGATGACCGGCGACAGCGACGCGCCCGATGGACGAGAGGCGACGGCCGCGGCCGTCGACCGCCCCGGACGTCGCCGCCTCGGGCAGGTCCTGTTGCTGGCGCTCCGGGCGGCCAATGCGGCGGCGAAATTCGCCCTCGCCGTCTACATGGTGCGCCATCTCGGCCTCGCCGACGTCGGGATCTACGGCCTGCTGGTCGGCGCCGGGACGGCGGTGCCCGGCATCCTCGGTTTCGGCGTCAACGACTGGACGGCGCGCCGACTGGTGCGGCTCCCGCGCGATCGGGCGGCGCCGATCGTCGTCACCCGCTTCGGCCTCACGGTGGCGATCCAGGTGGTCCTACAGGTGGTCGGCTGGAGTCTCTGGGAGCTCGGTGCGGTCGACCTTTCGGCGACGACGGCGGGGCTGATCTCGGCCATCCTGGCGCTCGAGCATCTGGCGGTCGACGACTACTATCTGGAGATCGGCCGCGAACGGGCGTTCTTCGCCAATCTGCAGCTGTTCCTGCGGGCCGGTGCCTGGCCGCCGGCGGTGATCGTCTGGGGTCTCCTCGACCCGGCGGCCCGTAGCCTCGACATGGTGCTCGGCGGCTGGCTCGTCGGGCTGATCGTCACCTGGGGGGCGATCGCGATCCGCGGGCTCTCGGGCGGTCGGTTTCGCCATCTCGGCGTCGATTTCACCTCGCTTCGGCAGGCGTTGCGCGGCGGCGTACCGTTCTGGCTCGCCGACATCGGCGGCTCCGGCACCCTCTATCTCGACCGTTACATCGTCTCCGGTTTCCTCGGTCTGGAGGCGACCGGCGTCTACACCTTCTTCTGGTCCTTCGCCAACGTCGTCCACACCCTGTCGGTCAACGGCATCGTTCAACCCCAGGTGCCACGGTTGATCGCGGCGGAACGCGAGCGCGATCCGGCCGGCTTCGTCGCCGAACGAGATCGGCTGACGCGCGAATCCGCCACCTGGGCGGTGGTCCTGGCGCTCGGTGCCGGCGGGGCACTGCCGCTGCTGTTGCCGTGGTTCGGCCGGTCGCTTCTGGCGGAGAACCTGGCGATCTTCTGGGTGATCCTCCTCGCCACCCTGGCGCGGATCGCCTACGACGGCCTCGGTTTCGTTCTCTACGCCCTGCACCGTGACCGCGCCATCGCCGCGACCGCGCTCGTCGCGGTCGTCGCCACGGCCGGAGCCGATCTCGTGGCGGTGCCGACGGTGGGCCTGACCGGAGCGGCCGGGGCCTATCTCCTGGTCGGGGTCGGGCTCTTCCTGGTGCGGCGACGGCTGGTCGCGACCGAACTCGACCGTCGGCGGTCGGCCGCCGGTCAGTAGGTCACGACGATACGACTGTTGTCCATGCCGTGGTCCCTCACCAGACCGAACAACTGGGCTGCGTCGTTCGGATGCATACGTACACAGCCGTGCGACGCCGGCTTGCCGAGCCGTGCCACCTCATAGGTGCCGTGCACGGCGTAGCCGCCGGTGAAGAAGATCGAATTCGGCATCGGCGAGTTGTGATACTTCCTCGAATAGTACTTCTTGTGCATCCGCGTCGGCTTGTAGTCACCAACCGGCGTCCGATAACCCTTCTTGCCGGTAGAAACGACGTATTCACCGGCCTTGATGCCGTCGATCGTCACCACCATACGCTGCGAGCCGAGATGGATGCGGGCTTCGACCGCGGCCGAAGCGGGTTGAACGAAGGCGAAGATGCCGCAGAGGAGGGCGAAGATCAGAGCGAAAAAACGCATCGCGAAGAACCTCGATGACTGTCCGGGCGAAGCACACGCCTCGCACGCTGGCGACACGACTGGAACGATCGTGAGACTATCACAGAGGTAGCGGTGGAATACACGGATTTGCCGGAGTTAAGCTTAAGATGGCCGGACATCGAGGGTGATGTGTGCGGCGGGTCTTCCCGGCGTCGATGAAGGGGGGTAAGTCGGGACCTCGGTCATCCTCCGGTCACGAGTCGCCGCCATGTCCCGCTTACTGTTCGTCGTGTTCGCCGTTCTCCTCCTCGCACCCGGCGTGGGTCGCGCCGAGGACATGCCGCGGCAACTGAACGACGAGCTGATCCGCACCGAACGCGCCAACTGCAAGACCTCGACCGGCTACGGCCAGAAATTCGTCGTGTTGCGTGACGTCGACGGCGACGGGCGGCGCGACGTGGTGCTCGACTATGCCGAGGCGCTGTGCGGCGGCCAGCCCGAGCCCTACTGCGAGGCCGCCGGATGCCTCATCAAGGTCTATCTCGGGTCGGGCGGTGGCTACCGAAAGGTCTTCGAGGGCCGTGTGCGGTCGTGGGCGGTGGAGGACCGCGGTGGCCGGGCGACCATGCTGGTCGACGGCAAGCCGCTCGCACGCTGAGCCACGAGGTTCAGGCGCTCCGGGCGACGTCGGCGCCGAGGCCGGTGAGCAGGCGGTGCAGGTCGCGGACCGAGAAGGGCTTCTCCAGCCAGTCGGCGAAGACCGGCGGCAGCGCCGTCGGGCGCTCGCGACCGGTGACGGCGACGAACCGGGGTCGGCGATCGCCGGCCTGACGAGCGAGGCCGCGGGCGAGGTCCTCGCCATGGACGTCGGGTAGGCCGAGGTCGATCAGCACCACGTCGAAGTCGTGCGCGCGCATCGCTTCGCGCGCCTCCTCGCCGGAGGCGGCGAGGGTGGCGGCGATGCCGAGCCCGGCGAGCATCGCCTCGAGCAGGATGCGGCCGATGGCGTGATCCTCGACGACGAGGACGCGCAGGGTCGCGAGCGCGGGCGGGTTCGGCGGCACGACGGGCGGGTCGGGGTGGCGGGTCATCGGCGATCTCCGGGGCGGTGATGCCAGCGGAACCGCCAGTCTAGAGCGTCTCCCTCAACACCCGGTTAAGTCGGTCGAGATCGCGAGCGGTCGCCTGCCAGTTGACCGCCCGGCGGATGTCGTCCGGGGTGAAGCCCTGGGCGCGCAGATGGGCGAGGGCGGTGTCGGCGGCGGACTTGGCGAGCTTGCGGCCGGTCGCGTCGGTGACGAGGCGATGGTGGTGAAAGACCGGTTCGGGGAGGCCGAGGAGGGTCTGCAGCAGGCGGTGCAGCGCAGTGGCGTGGAAGAGATCGCGACCGCGCACCACGTGGGTGACGCCCTGGAGGGCGTCGTCGACGATGACGGACAGGTGATAGCTGGTCGGCACCTCCCAACGGGCGAGCACCGGGTCGCCCCAGGCGGCGGGGTCGGCGGCGACACGGCCGGTCTCGCCCACGGGACCGGCGCCGGTCTCGCGCCACGAGAGTGGGCCGACCCCGGTGAGGGCCTTCGCGGTGTCGAGGCGCCACACCACGTGCGGTTCGCGGTCGAGACGGGCGGCACGCGCCGCCGGATCGAGATCGCGCTCGTCGCCGGGGTAGTGCGGGGCACCGTCGGGATCGCGCGGCCAGGGGCGGCCGGAGGCTTCGAGCGCGGCGACGCGGGCGCGGATCTCGCCGCGGCCGAGAAAGCTCGGGTAGATCAGACCCATCGCCTTCAGCCGGTCGAGCGCGGTGGCGTAGGCGTCGAGATGCTCCGATTGGCGGCGCGGCGGCTCGTCCCAGTGGAGGCCGAGCCAGGCGAGATCGTCGAGGATCGCCGCCTCGAACTCGGGGCGGCAGCGGGTGGTGTCGATGTCCTCGATGCGGAGGAGGAAGCGGCCGCCGATGCCGCGCGCCAGGGCATGGTCGAGCATCGCCGCATGGGCGTGGCCGAGATGGAGCAGGCCGTTGGGGCTCGGGGCGAAACGGAAGACGGGCGTGGACATCGCGGGACCGGGTGGCGGCGAACCCTCCCTCTCTATCCGCTCCGCCGCATCTACGCGAGGCCCGGGGAAGACGCGGCGATGCGTGCGAGCTAGTCTCTCCTCGACGGGGGAGGGCGACATGCGACGGATCGAGCGCGACGAGGACGTGGCGGCGGGGCTCGCCGAACTGGCGCGAATCGATCCGCGCCTCGTGCCGGTCATCAACGTCGCCGGGCCGGTACCGCTGCGGCGTCGGTCGCCCGGTTTCGAGGGATTGGCGCGAATCGTCGTCGCCCAACAGGTGTCGGCGCAGGCGGCAACGTCGATCTGGAACCGCTTCGAAGCGACCGTCGGCGGGCGGGTCGATGCGGCGACGATCGATCGTTTCGACGACGAAACATTACGCGGATCCGGCCTGTCGCGGCCCAAGGTGGTGACGCTCCGAGCGGTCGCAGCGGCGGTCGGCGCCGGGCTCGATCTCGAGGCGATCGCCGCCCTGCCGGTCGCCGAGGCGACGGAGAAGTTGGTCGAGATCAAGGGGATAGGGCCGTGGACGGCGGAGGTGTTCCTGCTCTTCTGCGCCGGTCACCCGGACGTCTGGCCGGGCGGCGACCTGGCGCTGCGCAACGCCGTCGGCGATGCCTTCGCCCATGCCGAACGCCCGGACGAGGTGACCTGTCGGGCGATCGCCGCCGCCTGGGCACCGTGGCGCGGGGTGGCGGCGCGGTTGTTCTGGGCTTTCTACGCGGCGCGTCGCGACGGGCGCGAGGGGGCGCCGCGCTGAGGCGATGTCCCGAAATGGGACGGATCGGCTTCACAAGGCCGACATCTCACCTGTACACTCTCGCCATGGTTCGCCGGCGTCGAGGCCTCGCCGTGCGTGTTCCGGTCGGAGGCTCTCGTGCGACGGCACCGCCGACGGAGCCGAACGAGAGGTGCGCCCTTGACGATCCACGTTGCGCCGAGATCGCATCCCGCGCTGGTGCTCAACGCCGACTATCGCCCGCTCAGCTACTATCCGCTGTCGCTGTGGTCCTGGCAGGACGCGATCAAGGCGGTGTTCATGGATCGGGTGAGTGTCGTCCAGCACTATGACGTCGAGGTCCACTCGCCGTCCTTCGCCATCCGCCTGCCGTCGGTCGTCTCGCTCAAGACCTACGTCAAGCCGTCGCGGCAGCCGGCCTTCACCCGCTTCAACGTCTTCCTGCGCGATCGCTTCCGCTGCCAGTACTGCGGCTCGGCCGAGGATCTGACCTTCGACCATCTGGTGCCGCGGGCTCGCGGTGGCCTGACCACCTGGGAGAACGTGCTCACCGCCTGCAGCCCGTGCAATCTGCGCAAGGGCCACAAGAGTCTCCGGGACGCGGGGATGCAGCCGATGCACCTGCCGTGGCGCCCGACGGTGCACGACCTGCACGACGCCGGCCGCCACTTCCCGCCGAACTTCCTGCACGACAGCTGGCTCGACTACCTCTACTGGGACACCGAACTGGAGCCGTGAGGCGCGGTCCGGATGTCGAATCGGTGGTGGCGGGCGCGCACCCGCCTCGTCGTCGGTGCCTCTCAGCCCACCGGGAACACCATCAGGTCCTGCTCCGGCAGCTCGACCTGCCAGACGCCGTCGTCCAGGCCGTCGAGGGCGAAGGCGCGGACCAGTTGCCGGGTCTCGCCACCGCTCGCCACCTCCCAGTCGAACACAAGTTCCCAGCGATCGCCGAGGAAGAGGCTTTCGCCGAGCGTCATCGCCACCCGGTCGGGACCGGGGTCGCGACGGGCGGAGACGCGCTCGAGCCGGATGATGGCGACCGCCCGGCCGCCGACCTCGAGCGGGCCACGGGCGCGGCCGCGCAGGGTCCGTCCGCCGACGTCGAGGGTGACGCGGTCGCCGTCGAGGGCGGTGACGGTGCCTTCGAAGCGGTTGTGGGCGCCCATGAACTCGGCGACGTAGAGCGACGTCGGACGCTCGTAGACCTCGCGCGGCGTGCCGTTCTGGGCGATCCGGCCCTGGTCGAGCAGCAGGATGCGGTCGGCCATGGCCATGGCCTCGACCTGATCGTGGGTGACGCAGAGCGCCGACAGGCCGAGGTTGGTGATCAGTCGGCGCAGCCAGATGCGGGCCTCCTCGCGCAGCTTGGCGTCGAGGTTCGACAGCGGCTCGTCGAGCAGGATGACCTTCGGCTCGTAGACCAGGGCGCGGGCGAGCGCGACGCGCTGCTGCTGGCCGCCGGAGAGCTGATGGGGGAAGCGGTCGCCGAGATGGGCGAGACCGATCGAGCCGAGCGCCCGCTTCACCTTCTCCTCGACCTCGGCGCGGCCGAGTTTCCTGAGGCGCAACGGATAGGCGACGTTGTCGTTCACCGTGCGGTGCGGCCACAACGCATAGGACTGGAAGACGAAGCCGAGGCCGCGGGCTTCCGGCGCCAGATCGATGCGGCGGTCGGCGTCGTAGAGGGTGTTCGACCCTTGCACGATGCGGCCGGCGCGCGGCGTCTCGAGACCGGCGACCGAGCGCAGCAGCGTCGTCTTGCCCGAGCCGGAGGCGCCGAGCAGGGCGAGGATCTGCCCCGGTTCTACGGCGAGCGACACGCCCTTCAGGACGTCGACCGGCCCGTAGGAGAGATGGAGATCTTGGACGAGAATGTCAGCCATGGAGGCGCACTCCGGCTCTGAGGGCGACGGCGAGGCCGGCCACGATGATGACGGTGTTGACGACGGCGAGCGCCGAGACGAGGTCGATGGCACCGGTGCCCCACAGGGAGACCATCAGCGAGCCGATGACCTCGGTGCCGGGGGCGAGCAGGTAGACGCCGGTCGAATATTCGCGGGCGAAGATGAGGAAGATCAGCAGCCACGCCGAGATCATACCGCCCTTGATCAGCGGCACGGTGATGTGGCGGGCGACCTGACCGGGGGTGGCGCCGACGGTGCGCCCGGCCTCCTCCAGCTCGGGGGCGATCTGGAGGAGCGAGCCGGAGATCATCCTGAGACCGTAGGCGAACCACACCACCGAATAGGCCAGCCACACCGAGATCATGGTCGAGCGCAGTGGATTGAGCGGTTTGACGAAGAGGAAGATCCACAGCATGGCGAGACCGGCGACCACCCCCGGCATGGCGCGCGGAATCATGGCGATGTAGTCGACGAGCTTGGCCCAGCGCGAATTCCAGCGATGGATCGACACGGCGACGGAGGTGTAGGCGGCGATGGTGACGGCGCCACCGATCACCGCGACACCGAGGGTGTTGAGGATGGCGCGGACCACGTCACCATGTTCGGCGAGATCGCGGAAATGGTCGAGGGTGAGGACGGAGAGCAGGTTCACACCGTCGCCCCAACTGGTGACCAGCGAGCGCAACGTGATCCCCGCCATCGGCACCACCACGGTGAAGCCGAACCACAGGATGACGACGGCGAAGGCCGGCCAGCGCCAGGCGCCGAGGCGGATCGGCTGTTTGCGGGCGCCCTTGCCGCGGATCGAGACATAGCGGGCGGCATGGCGCAGCAGGCGGCGCTGCAACATGATCAGCGGAACGGCGATGAGGATGATCGCCACCACGACCACCGCCATCAGCTGGTAGGAGGGCACGCCGAGCTTGTTGGTGAGCTTGAAGAGATAGGTCGAGAGCACCAGAACGCCCTCGGGATCACCGAGGACGAGCGGCAGGCCGAAGAGTTCGAAGCCGAGGAAGAAGACCAGCACCGCGGCATAGAGCACCGCCGGCATGACCATCGGCAGCGACACGGTGAGGGCGACCGTCCAGGGGCCGGCACCGGCGGTGCGGGCGGCCTCCTCGATGTCGGATCCGAGATTGCGCAGCGCCGAGGCCGCGTAGAGATAGACGTGTGGCACGTGGGTGAGGCCGGCGACCAGAGCGATCGCCCATTCCGAGTAGATGTACCACGGCACCGTACCGAAGACGGACTTGAAGGCGAGCGAGACGAAGCCGACCGGGCCGAGGGCGATGACGTAGCCGAAGGCGAGCACCACCGCCGACATGAAGGTCGGGATGATCACCAAGGGCTCCAGCCAGTCGCGGCCCGGCACGTCGGTGCGCACCACCAGGAAGGCGAGCAGCACACCGATCGGTACCGCGATCACCGTCATGCCGACGGCGAGGAACACCGAGGTGCGCAGCGCCTGCCAGAAGTCCTCGTCGTCGAGGATGAAGGCGTAGGCGTCGAGGGACAGGTGGATGCGCGGTTGGAAGAACGGCCCGGAGAGGAAGCTCTGGTAGACGATGAGCAGCACCGGCGCGAGGACCGCGAGCACGGTGAGCGTCAGCGTCACGAGGCGGAACGATCGAAAGGACATGAGCGCATCCCCGGACGATGTCGGTGAAGGGGGGCGAATGCGGGATCGCGGCGGACGGCGCGGCCACCGGGGTCGACGGCCGAGGACACGGACGTCTCCGGCCGCCGACGGCACGCGAATGTCTCACCGGTCTCTTCGACACGGGGAATCCGCGTCGGGGATGCCGCCGGTCATCGACGATGACCGACGGCACGAGGCGCACGAATTCATTGGCCCTTGAGGGCGCGGCTCCAGTCCTTGAGGAAGCGCAGGCGCTTGGTCTGGTCGAGGCCGTCGAGCAGTTTGTCGTCGAGGGCGATCGGCTTCACCTGGCCGCCGGCGGCCTTCTTGATCGTCGCCATGGTGGTGGCGCCGTCGACGTCCTCGCGGGCGGCGAAGAGCTTGGCGTCACCGGCGATCAGTGTCTGGCCCCGCTTCGACAGGAGATAGTCGAGGAAGAGGCGGCCGGCATTGGGGTTCTTGGCCTTCTCCGGCACGAAGACGGCGCGGGTCGTCACCAGGGTGTAGTCCTTGGGATAGACGATCTCCAGGTTCGGATCCTTGGCGTTGCGGGAGACGGCATAGGAGCCGAAGATGCCGTAGGCCATCAGATGTTCGCCGGCGGTGACCTTCTCGATCATGGCGCCGGCCGAGGTGTAGGTCTTCAGCCCGACCTTGCCGAAGGCCTTGAACAGCTCCGGCGCCGCCTTCCACTGGATCTCGTCCTGGGTCATGAAATAGAAGCCGACGCCCGAGCGCTCGGGATCGTAGGCGGCGACCTTGCCCTTGTAGGCCTCGGTCTTGTCGGTCAACAGCTTGAGGAGCGCGTCGTGGGTGGTCGGCACGTCGCCTTCCGGGGTGGCGCGCTTGTTGTAGACGATGGTGACCGGGTCGGCGGTGGCGCCGTAGACGGTGTTCTTGTAGTTGGCCCAGGCGGGCAGCTTACCGGCCTCCGGCGAGGGGTAGGCGGCGGCGTAGCCGTCGGCGGCGAGTTTGACCTGCAGGTCGGGGGCCGACGACCAGGTGACGTCGGCGGTGCCCTGCCCGGCGGCGACCTCGGCGATCAGGCGGTTGTAGAGTTCGGTCGAGTTGAGGTCGGTGTATTCGACCTTGACCCCCGGGAAGGCCGCTTCGAAGTCCTTGACCAGGGCGGCGGCCTGGGCGGCGTCGGTGGTCGAATAGACCACGACCTTGCCTTCCTTCACCGCGGCGTCGATCACCGCCTGATAGGAGGCAGGGTATCCCTCGGGCACGGCGGCGTCGGCGGCGCCGGCGAGGACGAGGAGCGAGGCGGCTGCCAGAAGCGTCTTGACCTTCATCTGTTCTCTCCCTGCGGGTCTCACGGACCCGGTTCGTCGTCGTTCCAGGGGAGAACGGCCACCTTCCTCACCGTCCGAGGCCCGCGTGACGGATCGGCGTCGGTCGTGCCGCAGCCGTTCGCGCCGTCGGGCGTGGTCGGAGAGAGGCGCAGGTCGCGCCGACGCTCTCGGGCCGTTTCCCCATGGTTCTTCGTCGTCGCCTCGTCACGGCGGCGTTGGCCGGGATGATGCGCGCGGAACCTGTCACCGACCTGTCACGGGGGGCGCCATCGACGGGCGGGTCGCGCGCGAGGGGACCGTCAGACCGGGCGGCGGTTCGGCATCACCATACCGGCCAGGGTGAAGAGTACCAGCCCCGCCGAGGCGAGGACGTTCCAACCGGCGAAGGACAGGCCGAGAATGCGGATCTGCGGCTTGGTGCAGTCGACGATCTTCACCTTGGAGAGCGACCCCATGAGATCGCCGGCGGCGGTCGGGATGGCGGCGCCGCGGGCGGCCCCGCAGTCGGCCGGGCCGGGCCAGTAGCCCCATTCGGCGCCGGCCTGATAGAAGCCGACCGCGCCGCCCCAGAGGAAGAGGCCGATCACCACAGCCAGAACCAGGCGGGTGAGCCGAGCCGGGCCATCGATGGTCTCGATGCCCCATGCCATGACGGCGAGCGGCATCGCCATGTAGTAGGGCTCGCGCTGGATCAGGCAGAGCTTGCAGGGCACGAAACCGGCGAATTCGAAGCTCCAGGCAGCGCCGACGACGGCGAGGGCGGCGAGGGCGAGGAGGGCGGCGATGCTGCGACGTGGCCGATCGAGATCGAGGATCGGGTTGCGGAGAAGGGTCATCGGAGCACCTCACGCGGATCCGGGGCCGGCGGTCAGCCCATCAGTTTGAAGGCCACCCAGACGACGATGACCAACGCGGCGAACGCGCCGGCGACGCGGCCGAGATGGGTCTCGATGAAGTGGCGGATCGGCTCGCCCCAACGTCGCAGCGCCCAGGCGAGGGCGTAGAAGCGGGCGCCGCGAGCGAGGATCGCCGAGGCGACGAAGAGCCAGAGGTCGACGTGGACGGCGCCGGAGAGGATGGTCACCACCTTGATCGGCGGCAGATGGGCGAGGCCGGAGGTGATCAGCAGCAGCAGAACCGAATCGCCCCAGTCGCGACGCAGCCGTTCGAAGGCCTCGGCCTTGTGGTAGAATTCCAGGATCGGCAGCGCCAGGGTGTCGAAGGCGTACCAACCGAGGTACCAGCCGGCGATGCCGCCGGCGACCGAGGCGGCGGTGGCGGTGAAGGCGTAGCGGTAGATGCGATCGGGCCGCGCCAGGCCCATCGGCACGAACAGCACGTCGGCGGGCACCAGGAAGACCGAACTCTCGATGAAGGCGATGATCGCCAGCCAGGCTTCGGCGGTCTTGCGCGCGGCGAGCGACAGAGTCCAGTCGTAGAGGCGTTTCAGCATCGAACCTCGTCCGAGGGCGTCGGGTGGCGCGATCGGCCGACCGCGGCGACAGAGGCGGTGTATCCGAGCCCCTCGGCGACGTCCAGAGCGCGCCGCCGCCGTCTCGGCGAAGTGAACGGCGAGGACTTGCGACCGCGTCGATCGAGCGATGATCCGGTCGCCGCGTCCTGCGCCGAGTTCGGCAGGTACGATCGTGGTGGAGGTGGGCCGGCGGCTCATCCGTCGGCGGGTGGGCGGTGTGTGGGGGCGAGGCCGAGGAGCGATCACGCGGTCGGCGACCATCACCGTCATCGAGGGCGGTGAAACCGTCCGAGCGATCGTTGACGCGGCGCCGCGCCCGCCTCATATTCCGCCCGCCTGCCCCAGTGGCGAAATGGTAGACGCGGCAGACTCAAAATCTGTTGCCTTCGCGGGCGTGCTGGTTCGAGTCCGGCCTGGGGCACCATCATACTCGCCTGAAATTCATGAGCCGGCACGAGGGGGCGAGTGTTCACGGGGTGACGAAGCGCCGGTCGGACTTCCGCTCGGGAGATCCGGAAGACGCCACCGCGGACGTACCGTGTCGCGGGGGCGCCCGCCGTTCGATCCTCGTGCGGGCCGCGCGGCTCACCGCATGGTCCCGTCCGCGTCGCTCGGCAGGCCTCGGATGGAAATCACCTCCTTGTGAAAGCGGTGTCGAATCGTTCCGCGGGCCGAGAGACCCTCTCGGGTCACCGGAATGCGGAAGTCGCGAACCGCGTCCGCGATTCCATCAGGCGGATGAACACGATCGCCGACCGTGCCGGTTCGGTGTGCGCCTCTCGCCCCTTGAATCCCCGTCGGCTTTCCCCGATATGACCGCCAGCGCCGCGGCACGTCCCACATGCCCCACCCTTCCGACACTTCGACAGGATCCGAGAGATTCCGATGACGGACACCATCGATCGCCCGACCGAAACCCATGCCTTCCAGGCCGAGGTGTCACGCCTGCTCCATCTCATGGTGCATTCGGTCTATTCGAACCGCGACATTTTCCTGCGCGAACTCGTCTCCAATGCGGCGGACGCCTGCGAGAAGCTGCGCTATCTGGCACTGGAAACGCCGGAACTGATGGGCGGGGACGCCGATCTCGCCATCACCATCGCCGCCGACCCGGACGCCAGGACGCTCACCGTCGCCGACAACGGCATCGGCATGAGTCGCGACGAGTTGATCGAGAACCTCGGTACCATCGCCAAGTCCGGCACCCGCGCCTTTCTCGAGGCCGCCGGCCAGGCCGGCGGCAAGGCCTCGAACCTGATCGGGCAGTTCGGTGTCGGCTTCTACTCCGCCTTCATGGTGGCGAAGCGGGTGGTGGTCACCTCGCGCCGCGCCGGCCACGTCGAGGCGTGGACCTGGATCTCCGACGGTCTAAACGGCTACGAGGTGATGGCGGCGGCGGACTCCGACGCTCCGGCGCGCGGCACCGTCATCCGGCTGGAGCTCAACGACGAGAGCCTCGACTACGCGAAAGAGGAAACGGTCGAGCGCATCGTCGAGACCTATTCGGCGCACGTGCCGGTACCGGTGAAGTTCGTCAAGCTGGGCGAAGAGGCGAAGGCGCTCTCCGACGGTTCGGCCCTGTGGGCGAAGCCGAAATCGGAGATCACGGCGGAAACCTACAAGGAATTCTACGGCAACGTCTCCGGCCAGTGGGACGAGCCGGCGATGACGGTGCACTACAAGGCGGAAGGGCGGCACGAATACACCGTTCTGCTCTTCACCCCGTCGATGAAGCCGTTCGATCTGTTCGATCCGGCGCGCAAGGGCCACATCAAGCTCTACGTCCGCCGCGTCTTCATCGCCGACGACGTCGACCTCCTGCCGCACTGGCTGCGCTTCGTCCGCGGCGTCGTCGACTCGGAAGACCTGCCGCTCAACCTGTCGCGCGAGATGCTGCAGCACAATCCGGTGCTGGAGGCGATCCGCAAGGCGGTGACCTCGCGATTGCTCGCCGAGCTCGCCAAGCTCGCCGAGGCCGACGCCGCGAAGTTCGCCTCCGTCTGGGAGGCTTTCGGGGCGGTGATCAAGGAGGGCCTCTACGAGGACGCCGACCGCCGCGACGACCTGTTCAAGATCGCCCGCTTCAAGACCACGACCAGCGGCGAGGGCACGCGGACGCTCAAGGACTACGTCGGCTCGCTCAAGGACAATCAGACGAAGATCCACTATCTGCTCGCCGACGATCTCGCTCGGGCAGAGGCGAGTCCGCATCTCGAGGGATTCCGGGCTCGTGGTATCGAGGTGCTGCTGCTGACCGATCCGGTCGACGCCTTCTGGGTCAGGACCGCGCTCGGTTACGAGGGCAAGCCGTTCCAGTCGGTGACCCAAGGAGCGTCCGATCTCGACGCCATCCCCGTGACCGAGGAGGCGCCGAAGCCGGAAGCGAACGACGCGGCGGGCGTGGCAGCGCTGGTGGAGAAGCTCAAGGCGATGCTCGCCGACAAGGTGTCGGAGGTCCGCACCTCCGCCCGCCTCGCCTCCTCTCCCGCTTGTCTCGTCGCGCCGGAGTTCGGGCCGGACAAGCAGTTCGAGAAGCTGATGGCGCGCCACCAGGGTGGCTCGCCCTTCGCCAGGCCGGTGCTGGAGATCAATCCGAGCCACCATCTGGTGGTCGCCATCGCCGCCAGGGTCGGCGCGGACGATCCCCTGGTCGAGGACGCCGGCCATCTCCTCCTCGGTCAGGCCAAGGTGGCGGAAGGCGAGGCGCCGGATGATCCGGCCGATTTCGGCAAGCGTCTGGCGCGGGTGCTGGAGCGGGCGCTCGGGGCGTGAGGCTCGAGCGGGTCGAGCAGACATGCGGCGGCGGGCTTCGGCTCGCCGTTCTCTTTTCAGCTCTTGCGTTCGGCGATGAACCGCGCCGCGGCGATCAGCGTCTCGGCGCGCGTGCCGTAGACCGCCAGTTCGGCGCTCGCCGCCGCGACCAGCCGGTCGAGTTCGGCCTTCATCGCCGAAACACCGTGCAGGGCGACGAGCGTGCCCTTGCCGCGGGCGGCATCCTTGCCCGTCGCCTTGCCCATCGCCTCGGCCGAGGCCTCGACGTCGAGCAGGTCGTCGGCGATCTGGAAGGCGAGGCCGACGACGGCGCCGAAGCGGCCGAGCCGGGCGACATCGGAGGTTGCGGCACCGGCCAACAGTGCCCCGGCCTCCAGCGGCAGGCGCAGCAGCGCCCCGGTCTTCATCGCCTGGAGGCGGCGGATCTCGGCGTCGCCGAGGGCGGCGGGGCGGCGGTCGGCGGTCCAGCGGCCTTCCGCCGCGAGATCGAGCATCTGGCCGCCGACCATGCCGCCGAGGCCGGACGCGCGGGCGAGGCGCAGCACCAGTTCGGCACGCACCGCCGGATCGGCATGGGTGGCGGGATCGGCGGCGACGTCGAAGGCGAGGGTGAGGAGCGCGTCGCCGGCGAGGATGGCGGTCGCCTCGTCGAAGGCGCGATGGACGGTCGGGCGGCCGCGGCGCAGGTCGTCGTCGTCCATCTGCGGCAGGTCGTCGTGGACGAGGCTGTAGCAGTGGACGAGTTCGACCGCGGTGCTCGCACGCACCACCCGGTCACCCTCGACGCCGAAGAGCCGCGCCGCCTCGATCATCAGGAAGGGGCGCAGCCGCTTGCCACCGCCGAGCACGGCATGGCGCATGGCGGCGAGGAGGCGGGGCGGGCGCAGGGCTTCGCCCGGCTGCGGCGCGTCGTCGAGGAGGTGGGCGAGCATCGCCTCGACCTGGTCGGCGGTCCGGGCGAGGTGGGCCGCGAAGCGCGGGGGGGCGGTGATCATCGGGGGGCTCGGGCGGCTCGGGACGGGAGACGGCGTTTCCTTCGAGCTATCGCGAATCCGCGGCCGGCGAAAGAGGCGGCGATGTACCCGCGGTGTGGCGGGAGGCGCGGAAAAAGCGGGGCCGAGCACTGGTCAAAGCCGGAAGACATGTGTATAAGCCCGGCCGATCCACCGAAATCGTCCGTCGTCGGCCGGCCCTCCGGAACGATGGGTATCGGGGTGACGGTGCGCCCCGCACGAGTTTTCGCGTCGCCGCCAAGGTCGATGCATCTGATCTGGAGTTCGAACGATGGCCGTTCCGAAGAGAAAGACCTCGCCGTCGAAGCGCGGCATGCGCCGTTCCGCCGACGCGCTCAAGGCCCCGACCTATGTCGAGGACAAGGATTCCGGCGAACTGCGTCGCCCGCATCACGTCGATCTGAAGACCGGCATGTATCGCGGTCGCCAGATCCTGGAGCCCAAGGGCGAGTGATCATCCCGCTCCGAACCTGCATTCCGAGGCCGGCGCTCCACGCCGGCCTTTCTTCTTTTCGGCCAGATCCCGCACTATCGAGGGTGGGCGGCGATTCTCGGCGCCGCCCCTCCGATCGTCCGCACACAGGAAGCCGCCGATGTTCTTCAACATCCCGCTGACCCTCGCGCCGCTCCTCGTCTACAACCTGCAGATCGTGGGTGTCTTCGGCGCCACGGCCGGCGACCCGTGGGTGCAGCCGGTCTTCACCGTGTCGATGGTGTCCGACGCCCGCTTCACCCTGCTGTTCGGCGACCTGTTGATCGTCGCGGCGCTGGTCTGCCTGTTCGTCGAGATCGTCAAGGCGACGCGCACTTCGGCGCCGACCATCGTCGACCACTCGATGTCGCTCGGCGTCTTCGTCGTCCATCTGGTCGAATTCCTCACCGTCGCCGGGGCGGCGACCTCGGTGTTCTTCATCCTGATGGTGATCGCCCTCATCGACGTGGTCGGCGGCTTCACCATCACCATCCGCGGAGCGCGGCGCGACTTCGGCTTCGACCGCCAGTGACGAGCGCAAGATGACGTTCCGAGGGCGTCGGAACCTCGAGCGCTCGGTGTGAGCGTTCAGCGGGCGACGTCGACCAGATAGCCGGGGACCAGCAGCCCGGGACCGTCCATGGCGTCGCCATAGAGGCGGGCGGCGTGGGCCGGTTCGGCCCGGCGGCGGCGACGGGTCTCGGGCAGGCCGGCGCGGGTGGCGATCAGCTGAGCGAGGAAGGGGGCGTGGGCGCGGTGGCGCACCAGCCGTTCCTCGGCACTCTCCACCCGGCGCGGGACGGCCGTCGCGACCAGAGCCCGGCCGTGACCCGTGGCGGACTCGCGGTTCGCCTCGGGACGCGGGCGCGGGGCATCGCCGATCGGCTCGACCCGACGGTCGAAGGATCGGCGTTCGACGCCGAAGCCGCTGCCGATCCCGTTCGCTCCGCCGATCCGCATGACATTCGCCTCTCACCGGGATCGACGAGTGTTCCGAAACGGGACGGGTCGTCGATCTTTCGGTAAGACATCGGCAAAGGGCGGGCCAGGGCGGTCGCGATCACCGCCGTCGCGACCGGGAACCGCGCGGGATGGTGAACGTCAGCCGCGGAAACGCCAGACGACGGCGTGTTTGATCTCGGCGTCCTCGAGCGCCCGCGTGGTGGGGACGCGGTATTCCGCCAACATGTCCAGGCGGTCCTTGGGCAGGTAGCTGCGACCGGGATCACCGACGAGGGCGAGGGCGCCGCTCGCCACGACATCGGCGGCGAGGGCGGCGACGCGGGTCGCCAGGGGGCGCTCGAAGAAGACATCGCCGAACAGCACCGTTTCGGGACGGAACGGCAGGCCGGCGAGACCGACGTCGAGGACGTCGAGATCGGCGATCTCGAAGCGGACGCCGTTCATGGCGGCGTTGAGTTCCATGGCGACGAGGGCGAAAGGGTCGATCTCGGTGGCGAAGACGCGGGCGGCGCCGCACTTCACCGCGGCGATCGCCTCGAGTCCGGAGCCGGCGGCGAAGACCAGCACGTCCTTGCCCGCCACCGTCGCGGGGTGATCGAGGAGATGGCGGGCGAGCGCCTGACCTCCGGCCCAGGCGAAGGCCCAGAAGGGCAGCGGCAGACCGAGAGTGTCGAGTTCCTCCTCGGTCAACTTCCACAGATCCATCGCCTCGTCGGCGAGATGGAGCGAGATCTCGGGGACGTGCGGCGGCGCCTGCAGGCGGGTGTTGGAGCGGATGAATTCGCTTCGATCGCCGATCCGTCCCTCGCTCAATCTCGGAGCCCCCCGAGTTCGCGGATGATCCGCCACTCCTCGTCGGTCACCGGCTGGACCGAGAGGCGCGAGTTCTTGACCAGCACCATCTCGGCGAGCCGCGCATCGGCCTTGATCGCGGTGAGCGTCACCGGCCGGGTCAGCGCCTCGACCGCCTTCAACGTCACCGCACCGAAGGTGCCTTTCGAGTCGGCGAGATCGGGGGCCCAGGCGGCGACCACCTCGACCACGCCGACGACGGCCTTGCCCTCGTTGGAATGGTAGAAGAAGCCGCGCTCGCCGACCTCCATCGCCTTCATGTGCTTGTTGGCGAGGTGGTTGCGCACACCTTCCCAATAGGTTCCGGCCGCGCCGGCGCCGACCTGATCGTCCCAGGACCAGACCTCGGGTTCGGACTTGTAGAGCCAGTGGGCCATCGGACGCCTCACGCGGTCGGCGCGCCGACGACCCAGCGCCAGGGCCGGATCTCGACGCTGTCGAACAGGCCGGCGACGGCGTAGGGGTCGGTGGCGAAGATCGCCTTCGCTTCGGCGAGGCTCTCCGCCTCGATCACCACGATCGAGCCCTGCATGATCTCGGCCGCGTCGTCGAGGAACGGCCCGGCGATGCGGACCCTCGAGCCCATCCCCTTCAGCCAGTCGACATGGGCGTCGCGGGTGGCGAGGCGGACGGCGAGGTGATCGGGCTTGTCGTGGCACAGTGCTGCGAAGAGCATGGGGGGACGGGTCTCCGTTGGTCGGCGAGAGGAACCTAGGGGGCGCGGAGCGGCGGGTCCAGTCCGTCGTCGGCCTCACGCCGTCTCACGCTTCAGCGGGCGGCTCATCAGGCGGTCGATGGCCCCGGCGACGTCGAGCTTCTCGGAGACGACGTCGGCGATCGCGGCGGTGATCGGCAGTTCGACGCCGTGGGCCGCGGCGAAGTCGACGGCGACGGCGGCGGTGTGGATGCCTTCGGCGAGCTTGGTGCCGCGGCGGGTTAGGTCGACGATCGAGCCGCCGGCGCCGATGGCATGGCCGAGCGAGAAGTTGCGCGACTGCGGCGAGGTGGCGGTGAGCACCAGATCGCCGAGGCCGGAGAGGCCCATCAGGGTCTCCGGTTCGGCGCCGAGGGCTCGGCCGAGGCGGGTCAGCTCGGCGAAGCCACGGGCGGTGAGCGCGGCCTGGGCGCTCGCCCCGAGGCCACGGCCGACGACGATGCCGGAGGCGATGGCGAGGACGTTCTTCAACGCGCCGCCGATCTGGACGCCGACGAGGTCGTGCGAGGCGTAGGGCCGGAAGCTCGACGAGGACAGAGCGACGGCGAGGGCCTCGGCGATGCGGTCGTCGGTCGCCGCCACGGTGACGGCGGTCGGCAGGCGGCGGGCGACGTCGGAGGCGAAGCTCGGGCCGGAGAGCACGGCGGGGACGGCGTGCGGGATCTCGGTGGCGACGATCTCGGTCATCGTCGCGTGGGTACCGTGTTCGAGGCCTTTGGCGGCGGAGACGACCGGCACGCCGGCTCCGACGAGCGCGGCGAATTCGCGCGCCACCTCGCGGGTCACCTGCGCCGGGACGGCGAGGATCACCATGTCGGCGTTCGCCAGTGCGGTCGCGGCGTCGGTGGTGGCGAAGAGGCCGGGATCGAGGCGGATGTCGCCGAGAAAGGCCGAGTTGGTACCCCGATCGCCGATCTCGGCGACGGTCTCGGGGTCGCGCGACCACAGCCGGACTTCGCGGCCGGCGCGGGCGGCGACGAGGGCGAGGGCGGTGCCCCAGGCGCCGGCGCCGACGACGGCGACGGTTCCGATCGGGCGGGGGGCGGGGGGTGTGGTCATGCCTTGGCTCCCAACTGGCCGGATCCGAGCTTCGGGGCCGCGTCGGCGTCGAGCGGCCAACGGGCGCGTGCCTGGGCGTCGAGGCCGTCGACGAGACCCGCCGCCAGCCGCTCGGCCCCGGCCCAGGCGATCATCGCGCCGTTGTCGGTGCAGAGTCTGCCCGGCGGGACGACGACGTGGGCGCCGATGTCCGCCGCGGCCTCGGCGAGCGCGGCGGCGACGGCCTTGTTGGCGGCGACGCCGCCGGCGGTGACCAGGGTCGGCCTGGCCACGCCGGTCAGCTCGCGGAAGCGCTTCAGTGCGAGGCGCGCCTTGAAGCGGATGACGTCGGCGACGGCGGCCTGGAAGGCGGCGCAGAGGTCGGCGACGGTCGCATCGTCGAGCGGCTGCAGCGCCTCCGCCTCCAGCCGAAGCGCGGTTTTCAGGCCGGAGAAGGAGAAATCGAGGTTGTCGCGACGCATCAGAGGGCGCGGCAGATCGAAGCGGCGAGGGTCACCGTCGCGGGCGAGGCGCTCGACGTGCGGGCCGCCGGGATAGGGCAGGCCGAGCAGCTTCGCCGTCTTGTCGAAGGCCTCGCCGAGCGCATCGTCGATGGTGGTGCCGATGCGGCGGTAACGGCCGAGGCCCTCGACGGCGACGAACTGGGTGTGGCCGCCGGAGACCAGCAGCAGGAGGTAGGGGAACGCGACGGCGTCGGTCAGTCGCGGGGTGAGGGCATGGCCTTCGAGGTGATTGACCGCGACGAGCGGCAGGCGATGGACGTCGGCGATCGCCTTGGCGGTCATCAGGCCGACGATGACGCCGCCGATCAGGCCGGGTCCGGCGGTGGCGGCGACGCCGGAGAGGTCGGTGAAGCCGACGCCGGCCTCACGCATCGCCCGTTCGATCAGCCGATCGAGGATCTCGACATGGGCGCGCGCCGCGATCTCGGGGACGACGCCGCCGTAGGGCGCGTGATCGGTCAGTTGCGAATGGACGACGTCGGCGAGAATGCGGCCGCGACCGTCGGCGTCGCGCGCCACCACCGCGGCGGCGGTCTCGTCGCAACTGGTCTCGATGCCGAGGATCAGCAAGGCTCCAACTCGTCGGTTGCCGGTGGGCGCGTTCACCCATCCGGGATTCTCCGTCCGTTCGCCCCATGGCGGGGCGCGCCGACTTCCTCTAGAGAGGAACTTCGCCGGACGGAGGTCCGGGCGGGGCTCCGCTCGCGGCCCTGCCGTATCATCGGGTGGGAAGGACGCGCAATCTAGATGTCGACCGAGATCGTCAAAATCGGCACCCGTGGCTCACCGCTGGCACTGGCCCAGGCCCACGAGACGCGGGCGCGCCTCGCGGCGGCGACCGGCCGGCCGGAGGCCGACTTCGAGATCGTGGTGATCAAGACCTCGGGCGATCTGATCCTCGACCGGCCGCTCAGTGAAGTCGGCGGCAAGGGGCTCTTCACCAAGGAGATCGAGACGGCGCTGCTCGACGGCGCGATCGATCTCGCCGTGCATTCGTCGAAGGACATGCCGACGGTGCTGCCCGACGGGCTGTTCATCTCGGCCTTCCTACCGCGGGAGGACGTGCGTGATGCGTTTCTCTCGCCGACCGCGAAGAGCCTCGCCGATCTGCCGGCGGGCGCTCGGGTCGGGACCTCGTCGCTGCGCCGGCGGGCCATGGTCAAGCGGCTGCGTCCCGATCTCGAGGTGGTGGAGTTCCGCGGCAACGTCCAGACGCGACTGAAGAAGCTCGGCGACGGGGTGGCGGACGCGACGCTGCTCGCCTATGCCGGCCTCCGCCGTCTCGGCCAGGAGGCGGTGGCGACCTCGCTGATCGAGACCGACGACTTCCTGCCGGCCGTCGGCCAGGGGGCGATCTGCATCGAGAGCCGGATCGGCGACGACACCACCAACGCGATGATCGCGAAGATCCATCACGCCGAGACGGCGGTGGCGCTGACGCTGGAGCGCGCCTTCCTCGCCGAACTCGACGGTTCGTGCCGCACCCCGATCGCCGGCCTCGCCCGCATCGAGGGCGACACGGTGCGCTTCGAAGGGTTGATCCTGCGTCCCGACGGGTCGGAAGCCCATGCGATCACCCGGGTCGGGTCGGTGGCGCAGGCGGAGGCGTTGGGACGCGACGCCGGACGCGAGCTCAAGGCGCGCGGCGGCCCCGATTTCTTCGTCGTCGAGGCGTGAGCGGATGCGGGTCCTGGTCACACGGGCCGAGAAGGAGGGGCGGGCGACCGCGGCGCGTCTCGAAGCGCTCGGCCACACCGCCGTGCTCGAACCGCTCACCACCATCGTTCCGGTCGACGACCCCGAGCTGCCGCCGGTCGACGGTCTCCAGGCGGTGACGGCGACCAGTCTCAACGCCGTCGAGGTGCTCGCCGGACGGCCGGAGATCGAGCCGTACCACCATCTGCCGTTCCTCGCCGTCGGGGCGCGGACGGCGGAGGCGGCGCGGGCGGCCGGCTTCACCGACGTCCATTCCGCCGACGGCGACCGGCGCGATCTGGTGAAGGCGATCACTTCCGAGCTCGATCCGGTCAAGGGGGCTGTCCTGTGGCTGGTCGGCCGCGACCGGGCGGGCGACCTCGTCGCCGATCTGGCGCCGGCCGGGTTCACGGTGGTGCCGGTCGAGGTCTATCGGGCCGAGCCGATCGCCGGGTTGAGCGAGGCGACGCGGATCGCACTCGCCGCCGGGGCGATCGACGCGGGTCTGGTGTTCTCGCCGCGCTCCGGGACGATCCTGTTGGAGAAGCTCGAGGAATGCGGCTTTTCTCCCGGTTCGCTCGGCTTCCCCGTCCATGTTATATCCGAGGCGACCGCACGACCCTTCCGCGAGGTGGGGTGGCGCGACATCGTCGTCGCATCTTCGCCCGACAGCGATGCGATGCTGGCGACGCTTCGTTCCCCGCCGCCCTCCGCCGACGCCGTCGGCGATCCGACCAGGAGTTCGACCATGCCCCCGAAGTCGAGGAAGGACACCCGCTCCCTGCCGACGACCGAAGCGGTGATCGCCGCCGCGGATGCGGCCGAGACGGTTGAAACCGCGGCGCCGGAAGCCGATCGCGCCGAAGAGGCGGCGTTCCGGGCGCGGGTCGAGGCGGCGGACCGAGCGGAAGCGTCCGCGCGGGCGGAGGCCACCGCGGCCGCGCCGACGGTGGTGGCGACGGCCCCGCGGAAACGCGGCTTCGGCGTCGGCGGTGTGTTGGTGGCGACGCTGCTCGGCGGCATGCTCGGCGTCGGTGGCAGCTACGGGCTGGCGCTGCAGGGATTGCTGCCGCAGTCGGGTGACGGCGGCCGTGTCGCGGCACTGGAGGCGGGGCTCGCGGCGGTCAAGGCGCAGAAACCGGTCGCCGATCCGGCGACGGTGGAACGACTGGTGGCGTTGGAGCGGCGGGTCGGAGCGCTCGCCGCGCCGGTGGTCGACAACGCGACGCTCGCCCGCATCGGCGGCATCGAACAGTATCTGCGCGACATGGCGGCGCGGCCGGTGCCGGCCACCGGTGTCGATCCGGCGACGAGCGAACGTCTCGCCGCACTCGAACAGCGTCTCGCCGCGGCTGCAGCACCGGCGCCGCCGCCCGCCCCTCAGACCGGGGCGGTCGATCTCTCCGGTCTCGAAGGGCGTCTCGCCAGGCTCGAAACGGCGAAGCCGGCGGCGCCGGATCTCTCCGGGTTCGAGGGTCGTCTCGCCAGGCTCGAGACCGCAGCGAAGCCGGTCGTCGACCTTTCGCAAGTCGAGGAACGTCTCGGTCGGTTGGAAGCGGTGCCGCAGGTGCGGTTGCCCGCCGATCTCGCCGATCGTGTCGCCGGGCTCGAAGCGGCGGCCAAGGCACGGAGCGAGGCGGCCGGTGCCTCGGTCGCCGGATCGCTGTCCGGCATCGCGGCGGAAGGGGCGTCGAAACAGGCGCTGGCCGAGATGGCCGGTCAGGTCGATCGGGCGCTCGGGTCGTTGCGTGAGAACGCCGGCGCCGAGATCGCCGCGCTCAAAGCGCGCATCGAACGGCTCGGCGGCGGCATCGACGCCGAGAGCCGGGCGATGGTCGAGCGCGCCGGAGCCGACGCCAAGGCGCTCGCGGCGCGGCTCGGCATGGAGACCCAGGCGATCGCCGATCGCCTCGCGGCTCAGACGGCGTCGACCATCGAGGATCTGCGCAAGCGCAACGACGATCTGGCCCGTGGCCTCACCGAGCGGATGAATGCGCTGGTGGCGGCGAGCGACGTCGAGGGCCGCAAGCGGGTCGAGGATCTGGCGCGCACCTTCGCCGAGAAGTCGGCGGCGGCATCGAGTGCGGTGGAAAGCGAACTGAAGAAGCGCGGCGAGGAGACGGCAGAGGCGCTGAAGCGGCTACGCGGCGATCTCGACGCGGCGCTCGGCCGGGTGGTGACGCTGGAGACGGCGACCAGAGAAACCGGCAACTCCGGTCAGAAGATGGTGGAGAAGGTCGGTGAAGCCGCAGCCGCGGCCGAAACCAAGGTCGGGGCGCTGGAGACCCGGCTCGCCGGCATCGAGGCGGAGGCGGAAGTCGCCCGCAAGGTGCGTGGTGAGGCGGTGGTGGTCATCGCCCTCGCGGATCTGAAGTCGGCGGTCGAGGCCGGTCGGCCGTTCGTCACCGAACTCGGCGTGGTCGAAGCGGCCGCCCGTGGCGGTGTCGATCTCGCCGAGCTGAAACCCCATGCCGACAAGGGTGTGCCGACCGCGATCGAGTTGCGTGCCGGCTGGGCCAAAGTGACGCGGGCGGCGATCGCCGCGGGCGAGACGAAGGCGAGCGGAGGCGGCGTCCTCGATCGGCTGATGTCCAACGCCTCGGGCATGGTCAAGGTCCGCCAGAGCGGCGAGACGAGCGGCGAGGATGTCGCCGCGCTCGCCGGACGGGTCGATGCGCGGCTCGCCGCCGGCGATCTCGCCGGGGCGCTCGCCGCCTGGAAGGCGCTGCCGGAGGCCTCACGCAAGGCTTCGGCGGACTGGGGAGCGGCGCTCTTCGCGCGGGTCGCGGTCGACACGGCACTCGCCGCTCGGCTCGCGGCGGTCACCGCTCGGCTCTCCCAACCGAAGTGAGGTTCCACGATGGTCCGGCTTCTCCTCTTCTTCGCCGTGCTCGTCGGCCTCGCCTTCGGCTTCGCCTGGCTGGCCGATCGTCCGGGCGAGGTGACCTTCGTCTGGCAGGGTTGGCACGTCGAAACCGACGTGATGACCGCCGCCATCGCCGCAGTGGCGGGGCTGGTGGCGGTGATCTTCGTTCTCGGCGTCGTCCGCTCGATCTGGAACTCGCCGGGGGTGATCGGCTCGTTCTTCGGCCGCCGTCGGCGCGAGAAGGGCTGGGCGGCGCTGTCGCGCGGTATGGTCGCGGTCGGCGCCGGTGATCTCTCGACGGCGATGAAGGCGAGCGGCGAGGCGCGGCAGATCCTCGGCACGGAGCCCCTGGCGCTGCTGCTCGAGGCGCAGTCGGCGCAACTCGTCGGCGATCGCTCCGGTGCCAAGAAGGCGTTCGAGCGGATGCTGGAGAATCCCGCCACCCGACTCCTCGGGATGCGTGGCCTCTATGTCGAGGCGGTGCGTTGGGGCGACGGCGAAGCGGCGGCGCGTTGGGCGACGGCGGCGGCGACGGCGGCGCCGAAGCTCGCCTGGGCGTCGCATGCGGTGGTCGAATACCGCTCGCAGGCACGCGACTGGATGGGGGCGCTCGAGAGCATCGATCGCAACCGCCGCAACGGCATCGTCGACAAGCAGGCGGCCAGACGTCAGCGCGCCGTCATCCTCACCGGTGACGGTCTGGAGCGCGAGCAGAGCCACCCGGAGGTGGTCAGGACCCATGCGCTCGAGGCGCACGGCCTCGCCCCCGATCTGGTGCCGGCGGCCTGTCTCGCGGCGCGCCTGCTCGCCCGTTCGGGCGACCTGAAGAAGGCGACGCGGGTGCTGGAGGCGACCTGGAAGCTCGACCCGCATCCCGAGATCGCCGAGACCTACGCACATCTCAGGCCCGGCGACAGCGCCAAGGATCGGCTCGCCCGGATCCGTGATCTGGTCAAGGTGAGGGCCCATCATCCCGAATGCGCCCTGGCGCTCGCCCGCGCCGAGATCGACGCGCACGACTTCGCCGAGGCGCGGCGGACGCTCGAACCCTTCGTGGCGCAGTCACCGTCGCGGCGGGTCTGCCTGTTGATGGCGGAACTCGAGCAGAACGAGCACGGCAACGCCGGCGCCACCCGCGCCTGGCTCGCCCGGGCGGTCACCGCGCCGCGCGACAAGGCCTGGGTCGCCGACGGCTGGGTGTCGGATCACTGGATGCCGGTGTCGCCGATCTCCGGCAAACTCGACGCCTTCGAATGGAAGCTGCCGCCGGAAGACGTCTCGTCGGCGCCGGTGGCCGACCTCTTCGACGAGCCGACAGAGACGCTGGCGGCCTCGGGCAGCGTCGTACCGCTCGAGGCGCCGAAGGTGGCGCGCGAGGCGATCACGGCTGCGGTCACGACGGTCGAAGCCGAGGTGATCGTGCCGGAGAAGCCGGCGCAGGAGACGAAACCGAACCCGACCGTGACGCCGGCGAATCCGCCGGTGGTCGAAGCGAAGCCGATCGAAGTGCCGACGGCGGCACCGGCACCGGCACCGACCGCCGTGTCGGCGACATCGAGCGGCGCCACCGTGCCGACCGCGCATGCCAACGGCTCCAAGCCGCCGGAACCGGTCATTCCGCCGCCGCCGGACGATCCGGGCACGGAGGGTGGCGCGCCGATGCCGAAGAAACGCTTCAAGCTCTTCAGCTGAGCGGCCGGCGGACGAAAGCGGCGGCGGCGATTCGGGCGCGGCGCGACCGCGCGGGACATCGTCGTCTTTGATTTCGCCGGCCGCTTCGCTTATGAACGGCGCGGTTCAAGGAGATGCGGGTGGCCCGGCCATGACCGAGACGATCGATCCGGCCCAGCGCCTCGCCGGGCTCAGACGCGAAATCGACGGGATCGACGAGGAGATCCATCGCCTCCTCGTGGCGCGCTCCGCCATCATCGACGAACTGATCAAGGTCAAGGGCACCGCGGTGTCGGGCGCCGCCTTCCGCCCCGCCCGCGAGGCCGACATGATGCGCCGCCTCACCGAGCGGCATCGCGGCATCCTGCCGTTGTCGACGGTCGAACACATCTGGCGCGAGATCGTCTCGACCTTCACCTTCCTGCAGGCCCACTACGAGGTCTACATGGACGGCGGTCGCGATCCGGTGGCGATGCGCGATCTCGCCCGATTCTATTTCGGCTTCACCGTGCCGGCGCATCTCGTCGCCGGCCCCGACGAGGTGATCGACGCGGTGGCCCGGTCGGTGTCCGATCTCGGCATCGTCCGCCAGTCGCAACCCTCCTGGGTCGGCGCCTGGTGGACCCGGCTCGGCGGCGACGGCCCGCGCATCATCGCGCGACTACCCTACATCCTGTTCGAGGGTCGGGTCGCCGACCTGCCGGCGCTGGTCGTCTCCAATCCGATCTCGGAAGCGATCGGGCCGGAGATCCTGGTCCACGCCTTCACCGGCGTCGGTGACCGCGATCCGGCCGAGGCACTGGCGGCGGCCGGATTCGAACTGATCGCCCGGCACGACAAGGGGCCGAGGTCCGACTTCCTGGTGGCGAGCCCGGCGGAGACGCCGATCGAGGCGGTCGGTGCCGCTTTCGCCGCGGCCGGGGTCGAGGTCAGGGCGCCGCGGTCGGTCGGCGGCTATCCGGCGCCGATCCGACACGCCGGGCCGGGCGGCGTCGCGCCGATCACGGTCGCCTGAGCGACCCGGCCATCCGACGTCTCCCGGCAGTCCGCTCGAGCCTCCGAAACCTTTCCTCTCGACGAGAGACCCGAAATGACGACCGATAGCCCCCCGCGCCCGATCCCCCGCGCCGGTGTCCTCGACATCGCGGCCTACGTGCCCGGCAAGTCCAAGGCGACCGGCGGCGCCAAGCTCCACAAGCTCTCCTCCAACGAGACGCCGCTGGGGCCGAGCCCGCGCGCCGTCGAAGCCTACCGGGCCGCCGCCGACAAGCTCGAGCTCTACCCCGACGGCGCCGCGACGGCGTTGCGCGAGGCGATCGGCCGGGCCACCGGCCTTGCGCCGGAGCGCATCGTCTGCGGCGCCGGCTCCGACGAGGTCTTGACCCTGGTCACTCACGCCTATGTCGGCCCCGGCGACGAGGGTATCTATTCCGAGCACGGCTTCCTGGTCTATCCGATCGCCATCACCGCGGCCGGTGGCAAGCCGGTGAAGGTGGCGGAGAAGAATCTGACCGCCGACGTCGACGCCATGCTGGCGGCGGTGACGGAGCGGACGAAGATCGTCTTCCTCGCCAATCCCAACAACCCGACCGGTACCTATCTGCCTTTCGACGAGGTCAAACGGCTGGCGGGCGGTCTGCCGAAACATGTGATCCTGGTGCTCGACGCGGCCTATGCGGAATACGTCCGCCGCAACGATTACGAGGCCGGCATCGAGCTGGTCTCGTCGTCGGACAACGTGGTCATGACCCGCACCTTTTCCAAGATCTACGGCCTCGCCGGGGTGCGGCTCGGCTGGCTCTACGGGCCGGATCACATCGTCGATGCGCTCAACCGCATCCGCGGTCCCTTCAACGTGTCGAGCCCGGCGATCGCCGCCGGTATCGCCGCGATCGAGGACCGCGACTTCACCCGCGCGGCCGCCGATCACAACGAGGCGTGGCTGCCGAAGGTGACCGCGGCGGCGACCGCGCTCGGGCTGACGGTGACGCCGTCGGTCGGCAACTTCGTGCTCGTCCATTTCCCCGACGTGGCGGGCAAGCGGGCGCCCGACGCCGACGCCTTTCTGCTCGACCATGGCATCGTGGTCCGGCGGATGGAGGCCTACGGCTTTGCGAACGCGCTGCGCATCACCATCGGTTCGGCCGAGGCGAACGAAGCGCTGATCGCGGCGCTCGCCACCTTCCTCGGCAAGTGATACCGAGTTCACGAAGTTTCGACCTGTTCGAAACTTCGTGAACGAAGGCGAGCCCGAACGGGCGTCGGCCGGTCAGGCCGTAACGCTCATGAAATTCGGACGAGTCCGAATTTCGTGAGCCCAGTATGAGGTCCGCCATGAGCGTCGACACGAAGACCCCGATGTTCGAGCGCGTCGCGCTGATCGGCATCGGCCTGATCGGCTCCTCGCTCGCCCGGGTGATCCGGCGCGAGGGGCTGGCGCGCACCATCGTCGTCTCGACCCGCCGGGCGGAAACGCTCGCCCGCGCCCGGGAACTCGGGCTCGGCGACGTCTACGAACAGGAGGCCGGCAAGGCGGTCGAAGGCGCCGATCTCGTCGTCGTCTCGGTGCCGGTCGGGTCGTCGGGCGCGGTCGCCGAGGCGATCGGGGCGCATCTGAAGCCGGGTGCCATCGTCTCCGACGTCGGTTCGGTCAAGGCCGACGTGGTCCGGCAGATGAGCCCGCATCTGCCGCCGTACGTCCGTTTCATCCCGGCCCATCCGGTCGCCGGTACCGAGCATTCGGGGCCGGACGCGGGTTTCGCGGAACTGTTCGAGAACCGCTGGTGCATCGTCACGCCGCCCGCCGGCGCCGACGAGGCGGCGGTGGAGACGCTCGTCGCCTTCTGGAGGGCCTGCGGTTCGAAGGTCGAAACGATGACGCCGGAGCACCACGACATGGTGCTCGCCATCACCTCGCACATCCCCCACCTCATCGCCTACAACATCGTCGGTACCGCCGCCGATCTCGAGACGGTGACGGAATCGGAGGTGATCAAATTCTCCGCCGGCGGTTTCCGTGACTTCACCCGCATCGCCGCCTCCGATCCGACGATGTGGCGCGACGTCTTCCTCCACAACAAGGATGCGGTGCTGGAAATGCTCGGCCGCTTCATCGAGGACCTTTTCGTCCTCCAACGGGCGATCCGCTTCGGCGACGGCGAGACACTGTTCCGCCACTTCACCGAGACCCGTGCCATTCGCCGCGGCATCCTCGACATCGGCCAGGACACGGCGGCGCCGGACTTCGGCCGCGTGCCGAAGAAGGATTGATGGCGGTTCGGTGGAAATGCGAAGGGCGCCCGTCGGGCGCCCTTTCTCGTTCCGCGTGCGGGATCATGTCGGTCAGACGGCGGTCACCTTGCGGCGCAACTCGGCGGCGGCCCAGTTGGCGCGGGACTGTTCGATCGGCGGCACGTCGTGGGTGGCGCAATAGAGCATGAACGAGATGATGTCGAAGCGAATGCGGACCACTTTGTGGCCCTGTGCCGCCATGTCGGACTCGATCTTCTTGGCCGCCTTCAACCACTCGTCGAAGGTGTCGAACAGCACCTCGGGATCGGCCATGGCGGCGCGCGCCTCGTCGTAGTCCTCACGTCGGAACCAACAGAAGCCGTAGATGCGCAGGGTGTTGGCGGGAGCCTTCGGCACGGACATGGCGGTCTTTCTCGGCGCTTCGGTCGGCCCGCTTGGTACGCCGATCGGGCGGCGAAGGCAACGGCGGCGTCAGGTCGAGCCGTAGTCGGCGAATTTCGCCGCGGCGGCTTCGATCTCGGCATCGGAGAGGATCACCGGGCCGCCGATCAGCAGCGCCTGGTGGTACTGGAAGGCGAGCGTCTCCATCTCCACCGCCAACCACAGGGCGCGCGCGAGCGTCGGGGCGACGGTGATGCCGCCGTGGTTGGCGAGCAGACAGCCGTTGCGGCCGTCGAGTGCGGCGAGCGCCTCGCGCGACAGGTCCTCGGTGCCGAAGGTGGCGTAGCCGGAGCAGCGGATGGTCGGGCCGCCGAAACCGGCGATCATGTAGTGCACCGCCGGGATCGGCCGGCGGGCGACGGCGAGCACCGTGACATGGGGCGAATGGGTGTGGACGACGGCGTTCACGTCGGACCGCGCCCGCAGGATGTCGCGGTGGAAGCGCCATTCGGTGGACGGTTTGCGCGGACCCGTCCAGGCGCCGGTCTCGTCGGCGAGGTCCATCTTCGCCACCAGATCCGGCGTCAGATCGACGGGCGCCACGGCGCTCGGGGTGATCAGCAGGGCGTCGCCGAAGCGCAGCGAGATGTTGCCCGAGGCGCCGCGGTTGAGCCCGGCCGTATCGAGGCGGCGCATCGCCGCGACGATCGCCGCGCGGGCCTCCGCCTCGGTCGCCGGTTCCGCGCTCACAGGCGCCCCGCCTCGATGATGCGCTCGAGGAAGGCGCGGGTGCGCTCGTTCTTCGGCTCGGAGAAGATCTGTTCGGGCGGGCCCTCCTCGTGGACCACGCCGCCGTAGAGGAAGCAGACCTTGGAGGCGACCTCGCGGGCGAAGCCCATCTCGTGGGTGGCGAGCACCATGGTCATGCCCTCGTGCGACAGATCGCGGACGATGTTGAGCACTTCGGAGACCAGTTCCGGGTCGAGCGCCGAGGTGATCTCGTCGAGGAGGAGCACGATCGGGTCCATGGCCAACGCCCGGACGATGGCGACGCGCTGCTGCTGGCCGCCGGAGAGGCGATCGGGGTACTCGAGCGCCTTCTGATCGAGCTGGATGCGGGCGAGGAGCTCCATCGCCCGGTCCTTGGCTTCGGCGCGCGACTTGCCCAGCACCTTGATCGGTGCGGCGGTGACGTTGTCGAGCACGCTCATGTGCGGGAAGAGATTGAACGACTGGAAGACGATGCCGACGTCGCGCCGCAGCGCGTCGAGATCGACGCCGGGGCCGGAGACGCGGTCACCGTGCAGGCGGATCTCGCCGCCGTCGATCGGCTCGAGGCCGTTGATGCACCTGAGAAGGGTCGACTTGCCGCAGCCCGAGGGGCCGATCAGGCAGACGACCTGATGCTCCTCGATGTCGAGGGTGACGCCGTT